>Ga0209142_1001642_pt1 | contig 11972 bp, 11 predicted proteins | sample SaaInlV_120m_DNA_FD_184678 | JGI IMG/M metagenome (GOLD analysis project Ga0209142, IMG submission 184678) | Marine microbial communities from expanding oxygen minimum zones in the Saanich Inlet - Saanich Inlet SI074_LV_200m_DNA (SPAdes) (version 2) | ecosystem: Environmental > Aquatic > Marine... | reverse complement strand
AAGATTTTGCTGGTGATTTATCAGTTGGAGATGTTTATTACGATTTAGCAAAGTTAATGCACGGTCTTATTGTTAATCACGGCATTATTGCTAATGATCAATATACTGTCTCATGGGTAGATGGTGAAATTAAATTTGATTTGCGGCGTAAACAAAGTTTAGTTGAGTGTGAGAGAAGGTTAAACTTTTGGGTACAAGAAAATGGATATGACTTAAAAAAAGTTAGAGTACTGACGGCGCTTATTTATTTAAATATAGCGGCACTACATCATTATCCATACTCATTACTTTTATATGGACTAGGTAAGAAAATACTGTTTACTGAGTTAAAATAAAAGTGATATTTTAATGATAATGAATCTTTTTTAAAATTACATTTTTGCCGTCGAGGCCGCCAGTAAAATAATGGAATAGTTGGTAACTTTACTGAGAAAGAGGCTGAAGAGTCTATGTTTTACACATTTTTTAATTTAAAGAGTTCTTTTACCTCTATGCCAATTTATACATTTTGAATAAAAAATTAATCAGTAATATTAATGGATATATTTTATACACTGTAATTAGTTCAGTTATTCCATTTTTATTAATGCCCATCTTAACAAGATATTTATCACCTGAGCAGTATGGAATGATTACAATGTTTGCTGTTTATACGGCAATTATTGGCTCAATTATAGGGTTTTCCACACTCACTGCATTTATTAAGATTTACTATAGTGAAAAATATAAAAATAGAGTATATCTATCCACATCTATTCTAATTTCATTATTAAGCTCATTGGTAATTTTTTTATTGATTTATATCGCTGGCCACTATCTAGTAACCTTATATGAATTTAAGGTTTGGTGGTTGTATACAGGAATTGCATTGGTATTTTTTGAAAATGTTATTTCTGTACAAACTCTTTTATTTAGAATGGAATCTAAAGTTTTTAAGTTTGGATTATTTGAATTAAGCAGGATTCTTTTACGATCAGTAATTACAATTTTTTTTGTAATTTATTTAAATTTTGGAGAAGATGGACCGATTCTTTCTAATCTGATAGCTGCCTCTATTTTTGTAATTATATCAATATATATTCTATATAAAAATAAATCTATTTCATTTTACCCAAGGTATGATTACGCAAAACATGCGTTATCTTTTGGGGTTCCATTAACGCCACATGTGTTATTTGGAACCTTGTCAACGACTATTGACAAGATTGTGATTGTCGCCATGATTTCTAAGGCGGAACTTGGTGTATATGCAATTGGATTTGCCATAGGGGGGATAATAAAAGCCCTTGAAGGGTCTATTTATATGGCTTATCAGCCATGGTTTTTCAAAGAAATGTCAAAAGGAGTGCCTAGTAAGAAGGAAATTAAAAGGTCAAACCTCCTAATAATGATAGGGTTGTTTATAAGTAGTTTTCTGGTGATAATAGTGTCAAATAATTTTTTGCATTATTATGTTGGCAGTCAATTTGTAAGGGCTGTTGAAATTGTACCGTGGATTGCAATAGCCTTTTCTATAAATGGAGCTTATACGATGGCAAATCAGATAGTGCTATACAAAAATAAAACTGGAATGATATCTGTAATTACAATTTTTACGGTTATTTTAGGTATTTTTATTAACTATATATTGATAGGTCAAAATGGAATGGTTGGTGCGGCACAAGCAATGCTGCTAATAATTAGTATTAGGGCAATAATAATGCTGGTTTATTCAAATAAACTCTATTGTATGGAGTGGTTTCAGTTTATAAAGAAACAAAATTAAATTACAAAAAAAGGTGCTAATTTTATAATGAAAGATAAATTACAAAAAATAACAGAACATTACTTTTCATCCTTTGAAAATAAAGATATTGAAGCTTTGAAAAATATATTTGATAAAGATGTAAAACTTTTTGATCCAGTTGTTAAAGAAGTGCTTGGTAGAGATAGAGTTTTAGAAGTGAATAAAAATATTTTTAACACTTGTAAGTTAATTAATTTTACACAGAAAAATATTTTTATAGACAGTGAAAAAATGGTGACAATTGGTGAAATAGAATTTTACTGTGACAAGGTAAAATTAAACGTGGTTGATATTATCAAATTTAACAGTAAATTTAAAATAATATCAATTACTGCATATCTTGATACCGAGGTATTGAATGATTAAGTCAAAAACATTAATAATGATTCCTGTTTATAATGCGGAAGAATTTATAGAAAAAACACTTAAAAGCTGTCTTAAGCAAACCCTACGAACAGAAATTTGGGTTGTGGATAATTGCTCAACAGATAAAACTCAAATGATAGTAAAAAATCATGAGAAGGAAGATACCAGGGTAAAGCTTATAGTAAATAATAAAAACTATGGCCGTACTGGTAATTGGAATAGATGTTTAGATATATTTATGGATAGTGAATATGAATATATAAAATATGTATTTAGCGGTGATGAAATAATGCCTCAGTGTATTGAGGAATCTGAAAAGGCATTTAATATTGATGATGATATAGGTGCAATTGCTTTTCCTTACGAATTTATTGATTTGAATGGTAAAGTGACAATACCCAGGCATGAAAAATATTCAAATACCTTATTAAATTCAAAAGATATCACCAGGATAAATCTTTCAGAGGGGATGCTATTGGGCGCAATAATTTGTAATGTGTATGCAAAAAAAGCAATTAACAAATATAGGTTTGATGAAAATTCAATATCAAAAGCGAGGTTCGATATTCAGGTTCTGGAAAATAGTAAGGCGTATTATTTGGACAAGGTTCTGGCTAAGTTTAATTTAGATGCACATCGAACGTTTAATGAAGCTGATAGCCCATATGGATATTTAGAGTTTTCTTTTATTGAAATAAAAGAGCACAATAGAATCTCTAAAACAGATAAATTTACAAAATTGGAAAATGAGAATATGGAGCAGAAAATAATTCTGAACTGTATTAAGCATCAGCTTAGATTTATGAAATATAAAACACTTATTGTTGTTATATACAACATATTTAAAGTAATCACTAAAAATATAATTAAAAGGATAGTATATGGAAAATAGAATAGGAAGAGTGTTAACTAAAGTTAATCAATTTATTCAGTTTAGGATTGATACAACAAATTTTATGATAGATAAGCCAAAATTTGATTACCAGCCACTACCCTGGTTAGGGATAAAACGTGCTGAAATTAGGGGTGAAGCAACCTATGCAAGGTGGGAGGCCATTAAAGGTCAGTTGGCCAATGTGTCTAGTCTAAAAGACATTGGCTGTTGTGTAGGATTTTTCTGCCATAGTGCGGCAGATGAATTTGGAATAAACACTATTGGAATTGATATGAATGATCGATTTTTAAGGATTGCAAATAGGGCAAAATGCAAAATACAAAACGGAGATAAAGAAATATTTTTCAATCTAAAAATTGATATAGATACCGTGAACCTTCTACCAAAGACAGATTCGACAATATTATTTTCTGTATGGCATCATTGGGTTTTTTATTATGGACTAGATGGAGCTACAAAGATATTAAAATCTGTTTGGGAGAGTACCAATAATGTATTATTTTTTGAGAGTGGAGAGGAGGAAACAAAGGAGGAGTTTAATTTACCTTTTGATAAAAAAGCAAGCATTTGGTTGAAAGAATATTTAGTAAAGAATTTAGAAGGTTCGGAAGTAACGGTTTTGGGTGAGTTTGAAGCTGGAAATTACAAGCATTATGAGATAAAAAAATATAAAAGAACTGTTTTTTCAATTGTAAAAAAATAGCTTGAAGCATTGTATTGAAATTATAAATAAAGCTTTAAATAAGGAGGTGATAACCCCTTATTTTCATGAGGGTTTTGGTGTACTGCTATTAAATTCTGTTGGTTTTTTACATACTGCTGCCAATAAAAAATTAATCAATAAGCTTCTTAAGATCGGATTATTTAGTAGAATATTTCACACTTTAAAAACAACTGGCTTATATTCAAAAAATGGGTTTTTTTTTATAAAATCACTAAATGGTTGTGTTGTAATTGATGTTAATAATGAAAAGGTTTATAAAATATTAAATCGAACTCTAGAGCCTGATTTTATTGATAATGAGCAGCGGGCAAATTCAATTCTCCCAAGTGTAGCACCCAAAATTTTCGAATCATTCGTCATTGATAATTTTTCAGTTGTTGTTCAGGAGTTGATTTATAAGAAAGAGGTGTTGTCATGGGTTAAATGGGATGAGCGATTAATGTGTATATTTCCATTGATGATATCAAAATCCAATCACATTCAGCGAGTGCAGGTTAAAGCATATTTAGATTATATTAATGCTAAACTTTCTATTATTGATAAAGAAGATGAATATTTTAAATCTTATAGCAAGTCAATAAATAGGAGTCTTCAGATTTTATTTAACCGTTATTCAAAAGATGTGGAATGCCAATATAAAATATTTTCGCATGGTGATTTAACTCCTAATAATGTAATGGTAACAAATAATAGTTATAGAATTATTGATTTTGCAAATGGCGGTAACTTAAGTTATAGTTATGATTTAATGCTTCAGAATTTTTATTTTATTGATAAAAAAACATGGCTATCTTTTGACAAGATATTATTTAAAAAAAATGAACAAAAAGGCGTTTTTTTTGGATTATCCAAGTATTATTTTTCTCTTCTTGAGGAGGTGTATGGAATTATGTTGACAGAGAATAGTATCAAGCTCTCATTGGTAATCTCTCTAGCAGAAATATATATAAAAAATAATCAACGATACCAGTCTGATGAAGAATATAAGAATGGTATCGAAATAATGGAAAATATTAGCCACATATGTCATTCAATAAGGAATAGCTAATGTGCTCAATATTTGGATTTAAGTCAACAAACGCTAATTATAGCTCAAATAGTGTTTTTGTTGAAGTGGCGATTGACGGTATGTTGCATCGCGGGCCAGATAACACAAATGTTATAAGTGTTGATAGACACTGTACTCTTGGCCACCAAAGATTAGCAATTATTGATGTTGATGATGAAGCTAATCAACCTATGAAATTTAATAATTTTACTATCGCTTTCAATGGCGAAGTGTATAACTATATTGAGTTAAAGAAAGAGTTGATCGATGGAGGAGTAGAGTTTGATACGCGTTCTGATACGGAAGTTCTGTTAAGGGGGTATATTAAATATGGGTATAGTTTTTTAAACAAGATAAATGGAATGTTTGCTTTTTCAATTTATGATGAAGTTGAAAAAAAGCTTGTATTAGTTCGTGATAGATTTGGGGTGAAGCCACTTCACTATACCATTCAAGACGGTGTTTTTTATTTTTCATCTGAAATCAAGCCTTTGATAGAAATTAAAAATAATATTAAAAAAAATATTAATATTTATAATAGTTTTTTTGATGAAATGGCTACAGATTACAATGAAGAAACATTCATTAAAGATATTTATCAAGTGGAAAAAGGTAGTATTGTTGAGGTATCCAATGATGAAATAAATAAGGAAAAATGGTACCACGGTAATGATTTTTCTTTTGATGAGTCACTCTTGAAATCCAAAGAAAAAACGTTAGAGCTTGTTGAAAATACATTGACTAGTGCAATCGATGTTCGAATGAGGGCGGATGTTCCTATATGTTTGACCTTGAGTGGGGGTATTGATTCAACAACAATATACACCCTGATAAAAGAGAAGTTAAATAAAGACATTGAACTGTTTACCTTTATTCATCCTGGATCTCCAACAAACGAATATAGTAAGGTTAAAAAACTTGTAGATAGTTATGGAGATAGTGTAATTACCGTTCAATCTGAAGATAGTAATAATTTTAAAGATATTGAAAATGATTTGGATGTTGTTGAATTTCCAATATGGGGTACATCTACTAGAGCTTATATCGATATGTACGATGCTATTAAAAAAGCGGGGTTTAAGGTTGTAATTGAAGGTCATGGGAGTGACGAACAGCTTGGTGGTTATCCATATATGATAGAAAGTGCTTTTTATGATTATCTTAAGCAGGGTAATTTTTTTAAAGCCTATGAGATGTTAAAAGTAGAGCAGGCTACAAGTCATAGTGGACTTGGAAATAAGCGTAATTTTATGTTTAAAAAGTTTTCCAGGGCAATAGCAAGGTTTATTATTAAGCATAAAGATATTAAGTATTTTCAAGAAAATATAGACTGGACAGTGGAGTTTAAAATACTGCCCATTGTTCTTCGTGCATTTGATAGGTTGTCTATGAATTCATCTCTAGAAAGTAGGGCGCCATTTATGGATTATAGAGTTGTTGAGCTATTTAAAAAACTACCCATTGAATATAAAATAAACAGTATTGGCAATAAAGCAATCTTAAGAGAGATACTTAAAAAATATAATAAAACTTATATATATAAAGATAAAGAAAAAATGGGTTTTGCATCTGATTTACCGAAATTTTTTAATATTAAGGAGAATAAAGAAAAAGCAAAGCAATATATAGAAGAATTTGACATGGCTGAATTTGATCATCAAAAAAATAAAGCATTAGAAAGCATATCTCAAAGCACAATAGAATGGTCAGATACTTTTGAAATGTCAAAAGTAATACTAATATCAATGATTAATCAAAAATATGGATTAGATAATGACTAAAGTCATAGGCTTTCTCATAACCAAAGAAAATAAGCGGCCTAAGGTTGATTTTTTTAATGTAGACATCAAAACAATAAGAATACAACACAATTGCTATAGTATTTATTTATGGGGTATTGGTGACATTGAAAAATACAAAATACATGGAAAATATTCATTATCTTTTCCGTTGAAAGATACACTTTTTGATAGAAATATTCTAATTAGTTTTAATGGTGGCAAAATTATTATTGAAAATGATTGGCTTGGCTCTATTCCTATTTTTTATAATCCAAAAGAAAAAATTATTTCTACATTGTCTAATTTATGTCAAAAAAATAAGACTATTGACAATGAGGGATTATCAAATTTTTGTGAGTTTGGTTATAGCGTATTTGAACAAACTATGTTTGAAGATGTTAAGTTTATGAGATATTACTCAAAAATTATCTTGTTGAACGATGTAAAAATAGAATATAAAAAAGACCCTGTTTTAGATAAGTCGTTTTTAGAGAAAACTTCAAGTGAAGATGAAGTTATTGGTCTTATGCAAGAGTATATATCAGATATTGAATCAAAAATAGATGGAGAGATTGTGCTCCCTACATCTGGTGGATATGACAGTAGAATTTTAAACTATTTTGTAAAAGATAAAAAAAGGATACGAGCTTTTACTTACGGAATTAGTAAAGATCAAAGTCAAAGTATTGAAGTGGTACATGCTAAAAAAATATCTGATATTTATAATACGAAATGGGAGCAGATAGAGCTAACTGAATTTCATAAATATATTGAAGAATGGGCTAAAGTTTATGGCTTCTCTTCACATCTCCATGGGATGTATCATATAGAATTCTATAGCAATATTTTAAAAAAAAATGAGCTTTGTAATGCTTCTTTTCTTAGTGGAATATTTGGTGACATTTGGGCGGGAAGTGTAAATTATGAAAATATATTCAATTATCAAGATGTTATAAATCTTGGCTACACACATGGAATCAATCTTGATTTAAAACATTTGATAAAAAGTTCTGAAGATGTTCTTAAAAAGCAGTATTTTGAAGAACATAAAAAACATTTAGAAAGTGATAAGATTAAAGCTATTTTTACCATAAGAATGAAATTGATGCTTATCTCTTATTTAACTCAAATACCAGAGTATTTTGGCATGCCTGTTTGGACTCCATTTTTAAATTTTGATATAGTAAAAAGTACTTTAAATATGCCTGATGAAAGACGAAAAAATAGAATTTGGCAAAGAGATTTTTTCAAAAGTGTTAATCTTAATCTTGAAGATATGAATCTCAAATCTATAAAGAGTAATAAGCTAGATTATGAGATATCACAACACGCAAAGCTTGAAAAAATAGATATAGAGTTAATGGGTGAGTATGTTAACGAGAAACGATTAAATGAGATAAATAAAATACTATCAAGCCCTACACCTTTTGAAAAAATTAAAAACCAACTCTTATATGTGCCTAAAATTGGTGGAGTGTTAAGAAGGCTTGGATTTAAAAACGAATACTTGAAAGCTCTTCGTGAATACTATGTAATAAAGTCCATTGAAAAAGGATTAAAAAATGAGTTTTAAATTTTTTGCTTGTGGCGATATCGTAAATTTAACTGCTAAAGAAAATTTTATTGATGATAGTCTAAAAGATATTATAAAAAATAGCGATGTAGCTATTTGTAATTTTGAAGCACCTATTAAAACTGAAAATATGGAGGCTATCAAAAAAGCTGGGCCTCATATGTATCAGTCAAAAGAATCAATTAAATATTTAAACGATGCTGGCTTTAATATGGTTTCATTGGCAAATAACCATATTTACGATTACGGGCAAGAGGCGCTTGAAAAAACATTATTGGAATTAAATAAACATGGCGTAAACTTTATTGGCGGAGGGAAAGACTTTGAAGATGCTTACGCCACTAAAATAATTGATAAAGATGGTATAAAGATAGGTTTTTTAGCTGCTGCTGAAAATGAATTTGGCTGTTTGTACGAAGAGCAAAATAGAGGTGGATATGCTTGGCTTTTTCATCCTTTGATTGAAGACAATATCAGAGCTTTAAAGTCTGAAGTTGATTTTATTGTTTTGATATCTCATGCAGGCGTTGAGAATATTGAATTCCCTATTAAAGAGTGGAGGGATCGATATAAAAGACTTTGTGATGTTGGTATAGACGTGATCATAGGTCACCATCCCCATGTGCCGCAGGGATTTGAAAAATACAACGATAGCATGATATTTTATAGTCTTGGGAATTTTTATTTTGATACCGTTGGATTTCAAGATAAAAGCGATGATAGTTATAGTGTGATTTTAGAGTTTAATAAAGACGGCTCAAAAGACTTTGAAATAATTTACCATAAAAAAACAAACTATAGAGTGCATAGAGTTGGAAAGCTAGAAGTTGACTTTGACTTAAGTTCTTTGAATTTACTACTTGAATATAATTATATAAAAAGAAACGATGAAATTTCTTTAAAACTCTTTGATCAATACTATTATGGCTACTATAAAAGCGCGCTGGGGATAATGCCCAAAAAGATGAAGTTATTAAGTGTAGTTAAATGGATACTAAAAAAAATAATATTTCCAAGTAAAGGTCATAATAATAGATATTTACTTCTTCTTCATAATATTAAAATAGATTCTCATAGATTTATAGTGCAAAGAGCGTTGAATTTATTAATTGAGAAGAGCAAATGAATTTAGCTCCAATTACCCTGTTTGTTTACAACCGTCTTTGGCACACACAACAAACTATTGAGGCATTGCAAAAGAATGAACTTGCTTCAGAAAGCGAATTGTTTATATATGCTGACGGTGTAAAGAATGAAAAATTAGACGATCAAGTTTTAGAAGTTAGAAGTTATATTAAAGAAGTAGGTGGCTTTAGTAAGGTAACTATTATTGAGCGAGATAAAAATTGGGGGCTGGCTGCTAATATAATAGACGGTGTTACCAATGTAGTGAACCAATACGGCAAAATTATTGTGATGGAGGACGATCTAGTTACAAGTCCTTACTTTCTAAAGTTTATGAACGATGCATTAAAGTTTTATAAAAATGAGCCAAAAGTTTGGCACGTAAGTGGATATACACCGCCATTAAAAGGAATTAAGCAACACTTTTTTATCAAACCTACTACTTGTTGGGGATGGGCTACTTGGGATGATAGATGGATTCATTTTAAAAAAGATACAAAAAATATATTGAATAAATTTGATGAAAAGAGAATTAGCGATTTCAATATGAATAAAACATATGATTATTATTCACATATCGTTCTTAATCATGACAATAAAATTAACACCTGGGCAATTTTTTGGTATGCAACTTCTTATTTTAATAATGGACTGTCTTTGCATCCTAAAAAATCATTTGTCCAAAATATAGGGCATGATGGTAGTGGAACTCATTGTGGAGATGGCTGTTCTTTTGATGTTCAACTTTCTATGACTTATGAAAACACCTTTCCATGCGACATATCAATTAAAAAAGAAGTTACTGATATTTTAGAAAGTTATTATAAAAGACTAAAGCTATCATTTTTAAAAAGAAGTATAAATAAAATCGTGAGAATAATTAAAGGAAAAAAAAATGACTTGTCCACTTTGTTTGAATGAAAGTATAAAAGAATTGGAAGTAATAAATAGACTAGAATTAATAAAATTATATAAAAACCTTACAAATATTGATTTTTCATATTTACTCAATCAAGATTTAAAATATTGTGAATGTGAAAATTGTAAATTACGATTTTATGACCCATTAATAACTGGAGATGAAAAATTTTACAATTCACTTCAAAAATTTGACTGGTATTATATGGATGAAAAGGATGAATATCTAGAAGCAAAAAAATATATCAACTCTACTGATAAAGTTTTAGAGGTAGGAAGTGGTAAAGGTGCTTTTGCTAAGCATCTCACATCAAAAGATTATATTGGTTTAGATTTTAGTGAGAATGCTAAAAAAATGGCTGCTAAAAATGGGATAACTATAGAAAATGAAATGATTCAAGATTATGCCCAGAAACATCCTAATAGTTTTGATGTGGTTGTTAGTTTTCAGGTGCTTGAACATGTTTCAGATCCAAAAGGTTTTATAGAGGCCAAAATTAGAGCTTTAAAGCAAGGCGGTAAAATGATAATTGCAGTTCCAAGTGAAGATTCATTTTTAAAATATGTTAGTAATAATATTTTGAATATGCCTCCACATCATGTAACAAGGTGGAGTGATGAAACTTTGAAATTTATTGCAAAAGAATATAGTTTAGATTTAATTGATGTTTACCATGAAAATCTACAAGATGTGCATAAGCTATATTTTTTAAATACATTAATACAAAATAGCTTTATGAGTAGTAAATTAATTGATATTTCAATAGTTAGAAAAATTATTTCAAAGTTTTTCAGTTTATTTTCAAGACTGTTTGCAAGAGGGTTAAAAGATAAAATGCTTCCTAATGGTCATAATGTTTTAGCAATATACAAAAAGGTTTAGAAAGTGAAATTATTAAATATTGCATGTGGTGGTAGATATCATAAGGATTGGACGAATATTGATTTCGATGCGGATTCAAACTTAGTAAAAAAAGTTAATATATTAGGCGGATTACCATTTGAAAAAGATACTTTTGATGTTATTTACAACAGTCACTTTCTAGAGCATTTAAGCCCTTCTCAGGCAAAGTTTGTTTTAAAAGAAGCGAGAAGGCTTTTAAAAGAAGGAGGCATACTCAGAATAGTTGTACCAGATTTAGAAAATCTTTGTAAAGAGTATTTGCAAATATTAGAAAAAGTAAGTATTAATGATGATGCTAAATTAAACAAAAAGTACAGATGGATTAGTGTTGAACTTCTAGACCAACTTGTAAGAGTTGATAGTGGTGGTGAGATGGGTCAAATTTTTAATGAAGTATCAAACAATAAAGACAAAGATTTAGCTAGTTATATTTTACATAGAACAGGTGATGAATTATTAGCTAACGATGATCGGAAGACGGTAAGAAAGATAACAATAGATAAAATAAAAAATAAGATTTTATATTTTTACTTACAGTCAGTTCGCCTATTGATACCAAAAAATTTAAGAGATTTAATATTTATCAGAACTTCAGTTGGTGAAAGACATCAGTGGATGTATGATAGGTATTCTTTAGCGACTCTTTTACAAGAGCTAGGATTTAAGAATATTCAAATCAAATCTTATAAAACAAGTGGAATAGACGGGTTTAATGATTTTTATCTTGATATAAAAAAAAATGGAAGCCCTTATAAAGGTGTCAGTTCTATCTATATAGAAGCAACAAAATGAAAACCTTAATAGTGAACGCATCAGATATAGAAGGTGGTGCGGCACGAGCTGCTTATAGGC
>Ga0209142_1001638_pt1 | contig 11975 bp, 5 predicted proteins | sample SaaInlV_120m_DNA_FD_184678 | JGI IMG/M metagenome (GOLD analysis project Ga0209142, IMG submission 184678) | Marine microbial communities from expanding oxygen minimum zones in the Saanich Inlet - Saanich Inlet SI074_LV_200m_DNA (SPAdes) (version 2) | ecosystem: Environmental > Aquatic > Marine >... | reverse complement strand
ATGGGCTGTAGAGGTAGTAATTCATCATCGTTCTTATTTCTGTCCTGTATAATCACCAGGTACAGCCAAATCAATTGACAAGTTATGGTGGTTCATCGTGGGCAAACAGTATTTATTCATAGCTTCCTATTGTGCTCTTTTCGGTTGTTACACTTTTGGATAAAGATAGTGGCACCGGCACGAAATAAAGGCGCCCCGCCGTTGGCCGGGTGTCGAATTTTAGTATGTTCTATGGACAGCCGGTTCAGGCTTTCACTGGCAATATTACCCAGTGCCATCACCGGTATATCTTGAAATAAATCGATGAACAGTGACAGACACTCCTGCCCTGCTTTCTTTTCGGCAGCATTTGGCGGACGATTTGATAATGGCCCATCCTTCCCTTCCGGGTGCCAGGGTACGGCATTAAATAAAATTGTCCGGTCTGCAACCTGGTGTTTGTGCAGTTCCTCCCAGACTATCGTCGCTGACGGCTCCTTCCAGGGAATATGACGAGTCGTAATCCGTTTGCCCTTGGGATGACCCACTCGCGGAATAGCTTGATCAATTAGCAATTTTTCAGAGGTAAATGGAACGCCGGTAAGTTGAAAATAGTAATTATTAGATATTTCATTGGGGCAACTTTGTGACCAGGGATTGAACAACCGAGTGTTTTGATAATCACTAATTGATGTGATTAATTGATTTAAAATTGACGGCACGCTCATATATAAAAGACCACCTGACTATGTTTTGATTTTGAAATTCATAAAAGTAATCAATTAGCCGTTAGGTCATTTAAATAATCTGATAACTGTCTTTCATTTCCCACTTTCTTTTTTTCAAACACTTCGGTCAAATCAATTGTCCATATAAATATTTGAATATCAGTATTTATGAATTTCCATTCGATAGGTCTTTCTGAATCTAGTGAGTTTACTTTAGGGTATATAAGCACCATTTTTTTACATCCATACCTCATGGCATAGCCTGCCATTTGGTATAAGTCCTGCTGAGAAACTCCTAGCTTATTGTCAGAGTCATTCAGTACCTTCCACTTTGTATCCAATATTGAAACAACTTTATTATTAGAGTCGATCAGTGATATGTCAGGTTTCATTACAAAAAAGCTATTATCAGTATCAGATGACTGGATAAATCTTTTTTGTGGCCCCTGCTCCCTTAATTTTAATCCTTTTTCCCAAGCAATAACTTTTAGTTTTCTTGCTATGAACTCTTCAAATAATTTATTCATATCAAAGAGTAATGCCAGGCTGTGTTGTTCTCCTGTCACCACGTCTGGATTAAGCCCTTGCAAGAACCAGCTGCAATATTCAAAAACAATTTTAAATCTTGATGTTGACCTATCGATTGGTATATTTAAAACATCATCAGCTATAAATGTTTTGTCGGAGACCTCATCAAAACAATAAAGCAACTCTGTGATTTTTCTTTTAGATTTTCCCGATACAGTAACTTTTATCAGTATCTGAAGAACATATTTAATTACTTGGTTATACTTATTATCATCAATCAACTCATCATACTGGCAATACATTCGCTCTTTATTAGAAGCATTAACCTTTAAATGCTTGTCAATCAGGAGCTTGCCTCTTAATACATGTAGATTGTCTGTTCTCCTGATATAAGATCGAATCACACCCTTGCGAAGTTGCTGGAATAATTCATTACAGAAGTGTTGAATAAAAACATCTAATAAATGATGTTTTTGCAAACCAATGTTAGCTGAACCACCGCTAACAGGTTTTAATCGCCTGGCAGCATAAAGCATTTTGATTAAAATATTACGGCTGGCACACGGTTCATTTTCGTTTCCATATATTTTTGGAAGAATTTCTATTGAATCGCCACCTAAACTAATCACTCCACAATATTGATTAAATTTGATGGATTGATGTCCCCATTCAAAAGTTCTTTTGGGTAATTTGGTTTCGATATTTTTTAATAATTTTGCTTGCAATGAAGTTATTGACTTGCGCATTGAGCCGTCATCACAAATGAATATTTTCTCGTGCTCAACAACCTGTATTAGCGCCATTACCCATTCTCATATATTTTACGAATAGTCTCAGGACTAATCTCATTTTTGGGTACCACCCAGTACTCAATCGAATCCTCATAGTCATCGTGATCAAAACCCAGTACATCTATTTCACTCACAGACTCATGACAAATTAATTGAGGCTCTATCTTTTCACCTGATGGACCTACATCTTTAAAAACCAACTGAATACGATGCCAATCTTCATAGAAATATTCCTGTAGTAATGGTATAACTTGATGTAATAAAACGTTTTTAAGCCCTGAAAAGTCCTTAACTACTGTAAAATATGCATGTCCAAGAGTTTGGTCCCGATGAAGTAAAAATCTCATACGTTTATTCACTGCATCTAATAAGGCTCTAAGATCTATTAGTCCACCATCGCCATCAGGGATATAACCGTCTCCCCTGGCACCTGATATAACAGCAGCATTTGGCATCATTTCTTCAAACTGAAAGCGTCTCCGAAGAGCTGTATCTAATAAAGCGATAGAGCGATCAGCCGTATTCATAGTAGCAATAATATCGAGATTCTTTGGCACTCCAAATTTATCTCCAGAATAAGGTAACGTTAGTTCCATGCCCTCAACTAAAATATCATCTGAGTCATAGATAGCACGTTTATCAGGCTCTATTAGTGTAATCAGCTCACCTAATATTTTTGCAATATTTCCTCTGTTGATTTCATCAATAAAAATTGCATATCGATGATCAGGATCGTTTTTTGCTTTTTGGCATATTCTTCGAAACACACCAGGCTGAACTTTATATATAATGTCTCCACTATCTTCTTCTGTTTCTTGCGGTCTGATACCTTCTACAAAATCCTCATAACTATAAGCCTGATGAAAAGTTACAAATATGTATCTTTTTAAACCTTCCTGCCTATTAGAAGGACCCTGTTTAATTTTTTCAACGGCCCCAATAACTTCAGGACAATCATCGCCCCAGGTATCTAACAAATACCAATACGAGTCATTGGTTTTATTGAAAATGTAAGGAGCGCCTCTATCAGTTGTTTTAACGGTTTCTGAATCAACTAAGGCATGATGCTGTAAATTACTCCACAAAGTCGGTCCTACTCCCTTTCCTCGCCCTTGTATTCGAGCTTTAGCCAAAATATAGGGATGCATTAGAATATTAGCCACCTTTGTTTTATTCTTTATATCAAATAAAGCCGCCGCTATAATTTCCCACCATGTTAATTTTGAAATAACAGATTCGATCCATTCATCAGCACTCATATGATCTGAGATATCAGTATATTCAGTGACAAGTTTATTTAAATAATAAGTTTTCCCCGTACCCGGAGGTCCATAAAGAATAATATTTTTTGGCTCTTTGATTTCAGTTTTTAAATTGATAGGCTCATTAGTATTTTGAGACAATATCTGCTGCCATAGTTTCTCTAGAACACCGGCAGATTTTGTTATTATCTCTATCCCTGAATCCTGAGGAAACCAGTCTTGCCCATCAATGTTAATTTTAGACAAGTCATCTGTAGAGATATACGAGTCAACTACGGGATCAAGTATTTGAGTAAATTCAATTTCAACATACGTTTTTGTTTTACCCTCATTTGCCTTTTCGACATTCCAGTGAAGTGCTTCAAACGGTTCTCTAACGACATTACCCGCCGCAATTATTCCTCTAGGGTTAATACCAGTCCGTAACAAATAGGCTTTATCTCCAATTGCGACACCTTTGTTTGAACAACTCCACCGAAGAATAATAGATTTACCATCTGCCGTGGATTCTCGATCAGTATTAAAGCCATCCCATTCCCAATTTTTAGGATTCCAGGTAAATAAGAAGGATTTACTTTTACGAGTTTTCCATAAATCTCTAAGTGGAGGAACATAGAAATCTAATTCATCAGTACTGTATTGCTCTATCTGTTCTTTGCGAATATCATTTAATATTTTATCAATTTCAAGAGCGCTTAATTTACGCACTTCACGCCTAAGTTTTTTTGTAAATTCAATTACAATTGAACGCCGATCCGTACCTCCGAATATCCGCTCAAAATCATCTGGGAATAATAGAAAAAGAAACATATGTCGCAATTGGCGAGAATCAGACTCTGGAATAGATTCCAACCATTCTGAAAACTGCCAACCATCTTTCATAAGTCGTTCTTTCTGAGCACCGGAGAGTGCTTTGAAAGAAATTAAGGTTCTAATGAAAAATACAAGTTCACGCCATCGATTGGTATTATAACTAGTCCCCGAACTACCTATACCAGACAATACTTCCCCTGATAATAAAGGATGATTTTCATCGAGGCTCTCACCGCCCCATAACCAAATTTTTGAAATACTTTCTAGTTTTTTAGATTTACCCACATTGCTCGGGCAAAGAGACATGACCCAAAACATTTCAGCAGCTAATTGTTTCACTTCTGGAGGTGTAGACTCAAGCTGACTTTCTAATTTCTCAAAAAAATCTCCTTCACCTTCATCAGGTTTATTAATAAAATGAGCTTCTAATGATTCGAGATATTGAGATTCCCATAGTGATTTTTTGGAAAAAACTGAACCATTTTGAAGAAGGCACTTTTCCTTCCATTGTTTGGCAGCACTCAGGATAGGGCCAACAATTTTCTCTCCACAATATCTACTCATTTATAACACCCCAAACCCTGCGTGAATAATCATTCTTTCTTACACACTAAACCGCTAATTAAATTAAAATTTACTTATTCGTTATCTTTCATATCTGGAGCACATGCCAATTTACATGCCTCAGTCGACCCAACAACATAAACAACTGATTTAGCGCGACTCAACCCAACATATAGCAACTCTGATTGCTTTTTTAGTTCAGCTGGATTTAGTCCCCATAAAAAAATAATCTGTGCCTCTAACCCTTTAAATCGTTTAACAGAGTCTATTAGTACACTTGAAGTATTTCTAACACCTTCTTGCAACCAAACAGCTGGACGTGGAAGAGATCGTTGCAAAAGAGCTTTATAATATTCTTGTTTTTGATAACCATCGAGAACTAGAATAACTATATCTTCAGGTGCCACTTTCTCCCTGGCTATTAAATCTACTAACTTAGAATGTATTTTCTTTGCCTGTAACTCGATATTTGGTGCAGCTATATTTTTTATCTCTTCACCCTGATTATCTGGGGGAGAAATTGGTAATCCCTTATAAAAATTATATGCAGCACAGTGTATCTGGTATGTATTTCTACAATTTTTAACCAACAAAAATGGCTCATTTTTTATTGGAAATGAACTGGCTCTAGAGTAAATGTTCTGATTATCATCATAGAAGATGTAAAGTGGGCTTGTTTCATAGTTACTTAGTAACATTTCGATGGGCAACCAATACTCTTCTCTAAAATCTTGTCCTTCATCACACACGATTGCATCATATTCTTCATCGACAATATCCAGAGAGTAAGAGAGTGCCACAGGGTATTGAACATCAAATAAATCTGCACCAGGGTATGTCAGTTTTGATTCCTTCATTAAATCTCGTTTACTAGCTTTATCAGCTGCTTCGATACGTGAATAACAAAGCTGATGAAAGCTCATTACATCCAAATTTTCAATATTAAAACAAACTCTTGCAAGGTGATCAGCTAAAGGACGGTTATAGCAGGTAAGTAAAGTTTTAAATCCATCTGCAGCCAACCTTTTAGCTTTTTCTACGGCTAAAAGTGTTTTTCCTGTACCTGCACCTCCACTAATTGCAGCACGTCGTTGTGAACGCAGCATGTCCAACACATACATCTGGTCATTTGTTAATCTGAGTCGTATCTCTTCTTGCTCAACTAGCTTTGAGGATATTAATGGAAGAACCTCAAATGAGTGAGCAAATGTATCTTTAAATATTTCAAGTCCCTGTAAGCCCATTGGGTAAAGGTTATTTTCACTCTTAGTCCAATAATCGAATACATTTTTTACCCAGCTTTCCATAGACTCAATGTCTTTGAGGTTACCAATAAGGCATTCTGGAAGATCGGGGCGAACTATCTGATGTATATCATTAATATCAGGGAAAAATATTGCCTGACCACAAGTAATTCTGGTCTGTTTTCTTTTCTGCCATTTAGGATTTTCTTTTAATTTTGTGAGCACAGAGTATTTAGCACGTAATGCTTGATTTATAGGATCTTTAATTAAATGTTTATGGTTCTTTCTATCTATCGAGAACCATTCTCCCGAAATCGCATCAAAACCTACCCCACCACCCTTAACTTCTATACACAAAAATCCATTTTCAGGATGACAAAGTATAAAATCTGCCTCTCCATCTCGGGCTTGATCATCCTCCTTTCTAAGAATCCATCCCACCTGAAAAAAAGCAACATAATCATGAGGTAGTTTGTCTCTCAAAGCACAATAAACTTTGGCCTCAGCACTTGAGTCCAGCTTAGAAAGCTGCAAATCACTGAGGTCAGGAATCATCAAGGCCATTCTTTTCCTCCACTATTTGCATAGTTCTTAGATTCAGGGGCATGTATTTTCTTTCCTCAGATAACAAGAAATTGACAATTAAAGAAATTGTCTGCCCCCGCTTCTCTACTTTCTCAATAATAGCTCTACCTAAATTTTGGCAGTCAATTGTTACACCGGTTTTAAATCGTAAAGTAGGGTCAGCGTTCTCATTAATAGCCACTTTTCTCCATTCGCCATCAAACATAAATGAATCTACTTTCATCGAAGGATTTTGAATGGCGTACATTCGAGCTTTATCTTTTTCTAACGCATGTTCAACTACATACAACCAGTATTGATCGCCATAATTCTGAGCCTCACTAAACTGTAATCTTGAAACACTAACGCCTCGATTCATCCATTCACCACTTGTACCCTTGACTTCTATATAGCGAGCAATTTCTCCCGTTTCAGGTATACAACTAATAATGTCATAGCCTGGATGAGTTTGTGCCATTTCTTCAGGATCTCTTCCACGTTCACTTTCGTATGCACAAACAATATCCCTGGATGCAACCTCAATAGAAAGTTTGAAATCTCTATCTACACTTGACTCCTTTAAATCTGATGATTTATCTGGATCTAATTTTTTTACGTAGGAAATTAGTTTTCTATCCCATAACTTTTTATGAGAACCTCGTTTTTTTGGTTTTCCTTTTACTTCGTTTATTGGTGGATCTGTGAAACTATTCGTGTCTTCACCTTGTAATTGCTTATTAGTGTTTTTATCATTCTTCCTTGCCATGTTATTTTTATTATTAACATCTGATTTATTTCTCAGGCCATCTACTTTCTGGTTATCTCCATCATTAACATTGTTTCTAACACCTGTATTTGTTTCCTGCTCACTTTCATTCTCTTGGATAACAGTATCATCCTCGCTATCCAAACCTAAACCACCTAATTCCGGTGATGTCAGGTCAAGTCCTTGCTCTAGATTCTGTTCTATCTCAAGAAATGGAAAGTTTGCTTCAGTTAAATATTCATTAGCTTCCGATACAGACATTTTTATTATTTGAGCAAAATTCATACCCAAATGTGAAATATCAGCAGCAGATTCACTGGGCATTATGGAATGGAGAATAGAGTTAAATATGTGGAGCCAGGCAAGGTCTTCTATCGGACGTACCAAGATTAGAATTCCTTCGCTTTCCTCATAAAAAGCTTTAACTGGTCTTGGTTCAGATGTGACAAGATTACCGCTTAGGGTAACGGAAGCAACAACTCTAATTATGTCATAGCTTTTAACAGAAAGTTTTTGAAGATACTGTACTAGTTTTTCTCGAACTGTAGACTTCTTATCGTGGAGCATTCGGACAAAAACATCACATCGTTCAATTATTAACTCTGTGATTTCTTTCTCATTTTGTTCAAGTCCATCAAAAAAATCCAATTCAACTCTGGCCATTTTAGTTAGATTATTTACACCTAACTCTTTAAAAAAAGGCCACCATTCAGAATTAGGTTTTGTTAGGGCGGGTAATAGATCATCTCCAAAATGTGATGCATGCCACTCACTATCATGAATGAGCAATTCATCTGGATGACAAAACATGCCTTGCATATTTAAAACAGAAGGTGCTTCACGTAACTTATCAATATCCCGGTCTTCTACTCCACAATTACTATCCCAGCAAAAAACTATATTCTGCATACAGTTTTCATAAATAGCCTGTTCTTTATTTGGTAAGCTAATTTGCTTTGGATAAAACTCATTAATAATATCGAGTAATATGTATACATAGTCACTTGCTTCAGGCTCATCCTTGACTCCTAATTGTGAAAACAATACTTTATACTGGTCCAGTTCACTGGGTACAGAAAACGAGTGTTTACCTAGTTGCTGAGGAATAAGGTACAACTGGTTTGGTCGAACATAACGTTTCTGCGTGTTGAGGTAGATACAAGTTGTCCCACAAAGCTGATATATCTCAGTATCTGAATCTCTAGCGCGCTCATTCAAGACCTGGTAGACAACATTATTTACTGCTAATCCTTTCTCCACGCAATAAAGTAAATGATCAACTACCAACTGGGTTTCTGGTCTAATTGATATACCCAATACTGATAATAACTTTAAATCAGAATTTATCCTTTGAGTATTTTTAAAATCAAGCACTGCTGCCTGAGAGCTAAATGCCTGGTACCTAAATGGAGCATAAATCTCCTGGGGTATATGCCAGTTTTCAAAATCACCATCTACAGGTAAGCATGATATTGATAAAAGCCTACTAACAGAATTTGAAATAGATGAATCGCTTTGGTTTTCCTGGTAAATATCACAAAGTTCATAAAATACTTTCTCACTAGATTTACGTGCTTTGACATCTGGTGAAAAAGCTTCTGCAATACCCAGAAGACGATCAGTCAAATGAGCAGCAATAGGCTTTTGGAGTACTCCCAAATTATTAATAAATGCAGTAACGGATCGAGATCCATGCAACCTAGATTTATCTATCCATATAGATTTATTGTTACCAAGTAAAGAAATGAGTTCATCTGTTTGAAAATAAACATGATTCGTCTTTTGCCATCCACCATCCATAGAAGGTATCAATAATGTTTCAGAAAGTAGCATTCTTAACTCATCGTTATCAAGTAAACCAGCATGATTTGAGAGATTAACAATAAGACGTTGATATGCGGCAAGATCGTCAGGTCCTTCAGTTCCCATAAACTGTGGTACTACTGTACGTATGAAAGCATCGACAGTCTGGCTCTTTACATTGAGCTTATGCTCAACAAAATTTCTGGTTCGGGTAGATAAAAATGATGTTTCTAGTAATTCAGCTTGACCAGTTGGATCTTCAAAGTTACCCGGTAACAAGGCGTATTCTGCTGAAGATAGGCCATCACCTGTCATCCATATGGGAAGTGTTTTTAGAGTCTCATATGCTTCTTCATCAATCTCACCTTGTTCATCAAGTCTGGCAAGCATGTCATAAAAAGTGCTGAGTAATTTAGTATCGCCTCCACTCAGTTCTTGAAAGGAATTCGAATCATCCTCTAACCATGCTTCCAACTCAGTTGCAGCACTACCTATAATGAAAGAATCGACTAATTTAAAGAGTTTAGGGAATGATTTAAGTTGATCATTAATGAATGTTAGAAACTTAAAAGATGATGCTAACTCTTTCCCAGTTATAGAACCTGGCGCTTTATAGCAAGCATTAATATTTGTAACGCCATTGTTTACATTTACCACAAAATCCAATTTCATCAACTCATTTACTGATGGATTCAATTTTGGAGAAATCATGTCCGTATCTTTTATAAGTTGTTCAGAGATAGACCACAGCGGTAATAATAAAGAGTTTATACAGTCCTTCTTAACCACGTTTTTATTCAGTTCCGTAATTACCACTGAAGTATTGGCGATTTCCATAAAATGCTTAAGTGTCAGGTCTTTAACACCTAAAGCAAGATATGTGTTTCGATAAGGCCTTAAAGAATCATTGAGTAAATTACCGGAAATTTTATGGAAAGCTGATAACTCATCTTTTGACAGTGATTTGTTTGGCATCAATAGCTTTGATGGAGGCTCATATTTCTTTCTACTGGAATAGCCTACTTTTGCACCACCTTCTATAGCTAATTTTAAGAACTGCCAAAATGATTTTAAACAATTCGGATATAGTTCATTTTTATCATTATCAACTTTTAGAGCATCAGTTAATAACTGCCAAAGTTGTAAATGCCCCAGCTTGTCCCTTAATTTTTCTAAATCTTTTGCTAATGATTCAGCTGCTGTTTTAACCAATAATTCATTCCATTCCTGCTGGTATTGATGTCCCTCAAAAATAACGGCTTTCCTGCTACCTTCTGGAAAAAAGTCAGCGTTCAAATGAAATGGGAGACCAGTAGATTGTTTTGTAGGTAGAAATGCGTAAAGTAATCCTTCAGTTAGTGGTTTTGGTTCAACACGAATGGCAAGAGAAACTTCAGTTTTTCGATTAAGTGGTTCTAGCTGTGGATAGTTATCATATACAGGTTTAGCCTGGGTAGCAGCGTCTGCACGAAAAATAAACCAACGCTCTATCTCGTCTTTAGGTTCAAAAGAAACAATCAGTTCGTCATCATCTCCACGATCCAATTCGACGGCAAGCAATAATTTCCCATTTTGCCTTAGCTCAGCTTTTTCCAGATGTCTGAGAAATAGCATGCTACGTTGCAAAACATTTTCACAATCAGATACAAGCTGATCGATATGCGCTGATGTTATATGAGAGACTCCTAAAGCTTGTCTTCCGGATGAATTTGGATCAGAAGCCCAGGGCAGAAAAAAAGTAGTCCCATTTTTGTTTGAATCAGGTTTTCGATAGCATTTTCCATCTTCAGGGACTAACGTAACTTTTACTCCCGAAGAATGAATTTCAGGCTTATCAGCAATTTGATAAGTTGACGAGAACCCTATTCCAAATCGGCCAATATTCTCTGACTTACTGAGTTTACCCCCGCTGCCAAAATCAGATATTCGATGAAAATCACAACTATACCCATCGTTGTCGAAGTGAGGACAAGGTCGCATCCCCAGATCACCACAATATGAAAAAGTTCCACTATTCCAAACAAACAATCCGTTATCCTGAACATCAAAAATTATTTCTTTTGCTTTTGCATCATCAGCATTTTGAATAAGTTCGAGAGCCATAGTATCGAACCCTTGCAGACCCTGCAGGTGTGAACGAATATTTCCAAGAAGATTTGAAGTGTAGTCACTACTTTCTCCTAAGTCAGAAAGTTTAGTATTCACCTTGTTCCTCTCTTATAATTGAATCAAATCCGCCATGACTCATCAAAGTCACCTCTTAACTCCTTTAGTTTTTCAGGCAAATTACCACTACAAGATATACCAAAATAAGTCGCTGCTCTTGTTGCCCCTACATAGAGATACTTATCAAATAAATCCGGCATGTTTTCCGCTAATAAATCAACATCTATAATAAATACAGCTTCAAACTCAAGCCCTTTAATGTGCTGAACATCAAAAACGCGCACATCGGTGCCCTCACCCAGAGACTTGCCATCACTACAAGCAACAGCACGAAGATTAACTTCTTCAAGTAAATCATTTAATGCTGAAGCTAGTGGTTTAACTTCATTTTCACTATTTACCAGTACGGCCACAGTGGGTATTTGACCAGTACTAATACTCTGTTCAACATCTCTAATTTTATTATTTAACCATTGAGCTATATTTTGGATACCAGAGCATTGTTCAGCTAAAACAGGTGCAAAACCAGTATGATTCATATGTTTAGGAAGTTCTCCAAGACTATCAAGATTGCCTCCCATTACTTGCAATAATTTTCCTGAAAACTCATTAAGTTTTTGACTTTGTCGATACACTGTCTTGATTGAACGAGTGTCGATACGATTTGAGATCCAGTTAAACTGTTCATGAGTACGAGTTCCCCAACTTGTAATTCGCTGATTAAAATCACCACAAGCAAAGAAGGATCGAGTTCCCAGGTTTGTTAA
>Ga0209142_1001634_pt1 | contig 11993 bp, 12 predicted proteins | sample SaaInlV_120m_DNA_FD_184678 | JGI IMG/M metagenome (GOLD analysis project Ga0209142, IMG submission 184678) | Marine microbial communities from expanding oxygen minimum zones in the Saanich Inlet - Saanich Inlet SI074_LV_200m_DNA (SPAdes) (version 2) | ecosystem: Environmental > Aquatic > Marine... | reverse complement strand
GAGGTGTTGTATAGTTCCAATGATAAACATGGAGAAGCTTATAATTTTGGCCCATCTTCAGATAGCAATTACCCTGTGAAAGAGTTGATTGATGAAATGTCAAAGTATTGGGATAAAGTAAAGTGGAATGATGTTTCAGATAGTGAAAAGCATATGCATGAAGCGAGCTTATTGAAGCTTAATTGTGACAAGGCATCATTTGATTTAAATTGGCACTCTGTTTTAAAATTTGAAGAAACGGTAAAAATGACTGTAGAGTGGTATAGAGAGTATTATCAGAATCAAAAAAAACCTATGCATGACTATACAATAGGACAAATTGAATTGTATACTAAGAATGCCAAACTAAATAATATTGCGTGGTCTAAGTGATCAAAGGTGTATTAACCACCCCTTTAGAGGTTATTGACACTCCTGGAGGGGGTGTACTGCATGTAATGAAAAAATCTAGCGCTGGGTTTTCTAATTTTGGAGAGGCGTACTTTTCAGAAGTTGATAGAGGGGCTGTAAAAGCTTGGAAACGTCATAAGAGAATGACACTTAATTTGGTAGTGCCGGTAGGCAAGATAAAGTTCGTATTATTTGACAATAGAGATATGTCAAACACTCAATTTCAAGAAATTATAATTTCAAAAGATAATTATTGTAGACTTACTGTGCCACCAATGATATGGATGGGGTTTCAGGGGATTTCAGCTAGTGGCGCAATGTTGCTTAATATTGCTAATATTGAGCATAACCCTGACGAGGCTGATCGTTTGGAAATTGAGAAAATAAATTATAATTGGAGTATTGTTTAATGAAGGTAATAATTTTAGCAGGGGGGTTTGGAACTCGCTTAAGTGAGTATACAGAGTCTATTCCAAAACCAATGGTTACTGTTGGCAGTAAGCCTATTTTGTGGCACATCATGAATACCTATGCCAAGTTTGATCATAAGGACTTTTACATTGCTTTAGGTTATAAGGCTGAAGTTATTAAAGAGTATTTTCTAAATTATAAGACACTCAATTCAGACTTTTCTGTTGATTTATCCAATGGTAGCATTATTTCACATCAACAAGACATAGTGGATTGGAGAGTTACTTTGGTAGATACTGGACTTAATTCTATGACCGGAGGAAGAGTTAAGCGAATGCAAGATTTTATTGGCAATGAGTCTTTCTTGCTTACTTATGGAGATGGTGTTGCAGATCTTGATCTTGATGCATTAGTTGCATTTCATAAAAGCCATGGAAAGATGGTGACTGTATCTGCAGTACATCCAGGTGCACGTTTTGGTGAATTAGATATTGACGATAATATAGTTACTTCATTTAAAGAGAAGCCACAATTGACTAAAGGGTGGATCAATGGAGGTTATTTCGTTATAAATCCGGAATTTTTCAATTTTATTGAAGACGATAGTACTATTTTAGAAAAGAGCCCACTTGAAGAAGTGGCTAAATTAGGAGAGCTTATGGCATATCAGCATGATGGCTTCTGGCAATGTATGGATACAAAGCGTGATAGAGATTTTTTAGAAGAAACCTGGCAGTCTGGAAAGGGAATATGGGGGCCGTAGGCGCATTCAAATGAAGCATAATGAAGATTTTATAAATATGTCCGATAGAATTGGAAAGAATCAGCTTCTTGTTCAAGGCCCCGGTGGAAATACTTCTATTAAGAATAGAAAAGGTATTATGGATATTAAAGCTTCTGGAAAATGGCTTTCAAATTCAAAAAAGGAAGATATTTTTGTTTCGGTTGACTTGGTCAAAATTAGGTCGCACATCGAAAAACAAAAAATAGATTTATTTAAAGATGTTTCTATGACAAATTGTAGACTTAGACCTTCTATTGAAACGACATTGCATGCATTAATGCCGCATAAAGTAGTTTTACACACTCATCCTATTGAGTTGTTAAGTTGGCTAGTTTGTAAGAATGTTAAGGATCAGCTAACCAATGAAGTGCTTAGTGGTTTTTCATGTGCATGGGTTCCGTATGCACGTCCCGGGGAGGAGTTAACTTTAGCTGTGCAAAAGGCATTAAAGGAAAAAAGTGCTGACATTATCTTATTGGAAAGCCATGGCCTGGTTGTGGGTGGAGAAAATTGTGCTAGCACATACAGTTTGATGATGCAGGTGTTAAACCGTTGTCATTCTAAAGATAAGTATAACATTCATGAGGTTAACTCAAAGAATATTACCCTGTCTAAAGAATTGAATGTAAGGCTGCCTATATATGATGAAGTTCATGCACTCGCTTTGAATGATAAGTTGTTTGAATATTGTAATGATGGTACGGGGGTATTGTATCCAGATCAGGCAGTTTTTCTGGGTAAGAAAATTTTATGTTATCAAGGCAATATAAATGATCATAATTTTTTATTTTTTATGAAGAATCACAAAAGCTCCTCCTTTGTTATTGTTAAAGGTTATGGCGTTTTAGTATCTAAAGACTCAAAAAATGATGTAGATATAATGCTTCGTTGCCATGTTAGAATATTATCTCGATTACCAGAAAATTATAATTTAAATTATTTGAAAGAGAGCGATATTGATAGATTACTTGACTGGGAGCCTGAAAAATATAGAGTAAGGCTGGATAATTGATATGCAGGTGATTATTCCAATGTCAGGCTTTGGTGAGCGTTTTCGTGATGCCGGCTATACTATTCCTAAGCCTTTAATAGAGGTTGAAGGAAAGCCTATTATCCAGCATGTAGTTGAAATGTTTTCCAATGAAGATGATTTTATTTTTATTTGTAACGAGGATCATTTATTAAATCCTGAGTATAGAATGAAAGAAATCCTTCAGAATATCATTCCAAGTAGTAGAATTGTTTCAATTAAACCTCATAAGTTAGGTCCAGTTTATGCAGTGATGCAGGTACTGGATGGAGTAAATTTACAAAAACCAACCATTGTGAATTATTGTGATTTTACTTGTTATTGGGATTATGATCATTTTAAAAGTTTTGCAGAAAGGGTAAAAGCAGATGGCATTATTCCAAGTTACCGTGGCTTTCACCCGCATACCTTATGGAGTAATTATTATGCTTATGTAAAGGAGGATAATTATTACGCTTCTGATATACAAGAAAAACAACCGTTCACCAATAAACCAACAAATGAGTTTGCATCTTCGGGTACCTATTATTTTAAAACTGGCGCCTTAATGCAAGAGTACTTTCAGCGTTGTATGGATGAAAGATTATTGGTCAGTGATGAGTATTACGTGAGTATGGTATTTAAACCAATGATGCAAGATGATCTCAAAGTATATGTTTATGAACTCCAACATTTTATGCAGTGGGGTACGCCTAGTGATCTGAACGAATATCGATACTGGTCTGATATTTTTCGCCATATATCTAATAAGCAAGAGCTGCCAAAACATGATGGTGTGCTATTAATGCCCATGGCCGGTTTAGGCAGTCGCTTTCAAAAAGAAGGTTATAATATTCAAAAACCGCTAATTCCCGTATCTGGGTCTCCAATGGCTGTACAAGCAATGGGTGATTTGCCAAATACAAAATTACAGCGATATGTTGTTAGGAAAGAGGCGGAAGGCTTGAGTGAGTTGATTGATGTACTAACTGAATTATCAAAGAATCCATCATTTGAAATATTGGACCATGCTACAGATGGACAAGCAACAACTTGTATTGAGGGTGCATCTGGGTTGAATATGGATGATCCGGTAACTATTGCTGCATGTGATAATGGTATGATTTATGACACAAGTAAATTTAATGACTTGATGTTGGATGAAAATGTAGATATTATTGTATGGGGCGCTAGAGGCTATCCTGGTGCTATACGTAATCCTGAGATGTATGGTTGGATTAATGTTGATGATGAAATCAATGGAATTGACCATGTTTCTGTCAAAAAGCCTTTGGATAATCCAGTTGACGATCTTATTATTGTTGGTGCATTTACTTTTAAAAAAATGAAATATTTTTTTAATGCTGTCCAGAGAATGAAGGGTAGAAAAGGCCTGGTAAATGGGGAGTATTATGTAGATACTGCAATTAACGATGCAATTGCATTGAACTATAAATGTAAGACTTTTGAAATTAAGCATTATATTTGTTGGGGCACGCCAAATGACTTGAAGACATTTGAGTATTGGCAATCTTGTTTTCACAAGTGGGAGTCACACCCTTACAATCTAGAGAATGATACTAATATTCCCGAAACTAGTGTCGAAGAATTAAAAGATAAGTATGAGCACATTACACCAAGAAAGCATCAAGTTGCTTCATAGTCAAGTTGGTCGATTTTTAATTGTAGGTATCACAACAGTACTGGTAGATCTTATTATCTATTTATTACTGTTATTTTTTGATTTTGAGACTGGCTTGGCTAAAGCGCTTAGTTTTAGTAGTGGTGCGATTTTTGCTTACTATGCCAATAGAAGTTACACATTCCAAAGTAAAAGAAAGGGACTATTGAGATTTATATTGTTTTCTGCGCTCTATATATTAACACTAACAATCAATGTTGGTGTTAATGGATCAGCATTGTCTGCCTTGGGCGCAACGCAGTTCTTTATTATTTTTTCCTTTCTGATTGCAACCACTTTGTCGGCAGTAATTAACTATATCGGCATGAAATATATAATTTTTAGAGGCTAGAGTAAGCAATGAAAGTATCACTAGTTATACCTTGTTACAATGAAAGTAAAAGTTTGCCGGAACTACTTAAGAGCTGTCAAAAAGCCTTCCATGGTAAGAATGTTGAGATTGTGATTGTGGATAATGGCTCAACTGATGACACTCAAGAAGTATTGAATAATCTTGTAAAAGATTATTCTTTTATTACAATGGTAAAAGTTGAAAAAAATATAGGTTATGGTAATGGTATCATACAAGGCCTTTATAGAGCCTCAGGTGAAATTCTTGGATGGACTCATGCAGATCTGCAAACTAATCCTGGTGATATCAACAAGGGTTTGGTTTTTTTTGAAGAAGCAAAAGATATAGAAAGAATATTTGTTAAAGGCGAGCGCTATGGTCGTTCTTTTTTTGATGTTTTCTTTACTATGGGGATGGCATTATTTGAATCAATATTAATGCAAACTAAAATGTGGGATATTAATGCCCAGCCTACCTTATTCCACAAGTCTTTTTTTGATTCTTGGGTTGAGCCACCCCATGATTTTTCTTTAGATTTGTTTGCTTACTTTATGGCTAAAAAGAAAGGCCTTATTATTGGCCGATTTTCAGTATTATTTAGCGAAAGAGTGTATGGGGTTTCAAATTGGAATGTTGGTTGGCTCAATAAATATAAATTTATCAAAAGAACGCTTCAATATAGTTTTTTACTAAGTAGAAAAATAAAAAATAATGCAAAAAATTATTCATCGGATTAACACTAAAAGACAGCTAAAAGACATCCCTTGTGAGTTTGGTGTCGAGGTCGATATTCGCTCTAATGGAAATCAACTTTACATGCATCATGATCCTTTCCAACATGGTGAAAATTTTGAAGAATGGTTGAAGTTTTATAATCATGCTATTTTGATTCTAAATGTTAAGGAAGAAGGTCTTGAATTTCGCCTTATATCTTTGATGAAAAAATATGATATAGATAGTTATTTTTTTCTTGACCAGTCATTTCCTGCTTTAGTTAAATCCGTTAAAAACAATGAGAAAGGGTGTGCTATCCGTGTCTCAGAATTTGAAAATATTGAAACCGCTATGTCACTTTCAGGAGGGGTTAATTGGATCTGGGTTGATTGTTTTACGCGTTTCCCGTTAACAGCAGAAGATGCAAAAATATTGCAAAATAAGGGTAATTTTAAGCTTTGCTTTGTATCGCCAGAATTGCAAGGAAGGCTGGATATCGAGTACGTTAAAGAATTTATTCAAAACATTGAGTTGCTTGGTGTTAAAGGAGATGCGGTATGTACCAAGTATCCAGAACTTTGGGGTTGATCTTCCCTGATCTTGTTAGGGATAAAATATTTTTACTAGGCTTAGTGATAAAGCTACTTTTTATTGTATTTTTTATTCCAGAAATTCAAGCAGATTGGTTTGTTTCATTTATAGTGCAAACTTTTGAAAATCCAAGTATCGACCCTTGGTCATCATATATAGACTCTGGCGGCACTGACCTGGCTTTTCCTTATGGCCCTGTGATGTTCTTAGCACACCTGCCTGCAATATTCCTAGGCTGGGTAGTTGATTCATTAGCAGGCGTAGAGTATTTTTCTGGCTTGGGCTTTCGGGTTGGCTTACTAATCGCAGATATTTTAATACTTGGATTATTATTGCAACATTTTGAAAATAGGTGGAAAGGTCTGTTGATACATTATTGGCTTTCACCACTCGTACTTTTTATTACATACTGGCATGGGCAAACGGATATTGTTCCAGTAGCGATTTTACTTCTGTCGATTTCATTTCTGAAAGATAATGAAATTTTAAAAGGAGGGTTGTTATTTGGTTGTGCGGTTGCTGCAAAACATAGCATGTTGATCGTCTTTCCTTTTGTCATCTTGTATTTATGGTTCAAGCGTGGCACTACAGGCTCCGTTTATATGTTTTTAGCTTTCTCTTTAGTTTGTTTGGCTGCTATTGAAGGGTTATATTTGTTTAGTAATGGATTTCAACAAATGGTGATAAATAATAGAGAAGTGGAAAAAATATATCAGCTGTTTATACCTATGGGTAGTATGTTAAAGATATACGTCATACCTTTGGTGTATTTTTTACTACTATACTTTGTATGGCGTTTGCGTAAAATGAACTTTGACTTATTGTTGGCAACCTTGGGAGTCGCCTTTTGTATTGTAATTCTATTAACTCCTCCCACTCCTGGTTGGGTTTTATGGGTGGCGCCAATGTTAGCTATTCACCTTAGCAAGGGTAGAAAAGGTTCAATTATATTGGGCACCTTATTTAGTTTATTTTTTATTTCCTATCATTTTATATTTAGCTCTGGATCGGGCATTGTTTTAATACCCAACACTACTTTTTTATCATACACTCTTACCCCTCTTATTCAATCGTTGTTGAATACTGTGATGGTTGCGTCGCTTGTTTTACTTTCATTCCAGATGTTTCGTGACGGAGTTAAGGCGAGCGATTATTATCATTTGGGTAAAAAGCCTATGGTAATAGGAGTGTCAGGTGGTGTTGACTCAGGAAAATCAACTTTTGTAGATGTTTTGTCTACATTGTTTGGTAATGAGCAAGTATTAAAAATATCGGAAAAAGATTATTATCAGTGGAGTTCCCAATCACCTATGTGGAAAACACTTACTCCGCTTGACCCTCGCTCAAGTCACTTATCTAAAATGATTTACGACTTGCAAAATTTACTAGATGGGGAATTTTTTAAGGGACGCTCTTATGATAAAAAGCAAGAAAAATTTATTTATAAAGACAAGCAAAGCCCACATCAAGTTATTTTATTAGATAGCGCCTTCTCTCTTTATTCTAATCAATTGCTAGGGATGGAGGATGTAAGTTTCTTCGTAGAAGATAATGATTGTTTGAGTATTAATTCAAAAAACGATCGTAAAGATTTGGTAAAAAATTCACAACTAAAATCAGACTTTAAGAAATTTACTCAACCGCAAAAATCCTATGCAGACGTTATATATACTTTATCGCTGATTAACCCAGAAATGGGTAATATTGAATTGTCGGATAGTAGGATTAATCTCAATGTTATTATTAGAGGTGGCGTTTACTATCAAGAGTTATTAAAAATATTAACAGGTGTTTGCGGGTTACAAGTTAATATAAAGTATGCAGATAATTTGAATATAGTTGAAATTGATATTCAAGGTGATGTAGGTGCTGAAGATGTTAAATTTGCTTCAAATATTATGACGCCAAATCTTAGTGAATTTATAGATAGTGAGTGTGGGTTTACAGGTGGGAAGTTGGGATTAATGCAAATGATTGCATTGGCGGAAATAGATTGTGCCTTAAAAAGGCGAAAGAGGGGATAGTAGGTGCTAGAAATGAATAATAAACAGTTTCGTATTCCGAAGGCAGTTATATTTGATACTGACAACACATTGTATGCATATGATCCTGCGCATGATGCTGCTATTAAAAGTGTTATAGAAAAAGCAATAAGTATATTTGGTGTTGGTGAGGTCGAATTTATGCATGCTTTTGAAATTTCTCGTGCTGACGTTAAAAGGATATTAGGGAACACGGCAAGTTCACATAGTCGCTTACTTTACTTTCAAAAAACAATTGAATATTTAGGAATGGGCACCAGAATTCTTACTACATTGGATCTTGAGCAAACTTATTGGAGAACCTTTTTGGCTAATACTAGGCTTTTCCCGGATGTATTTAATTTCTTGCAACAACTCAAAGATAAAAATATAAAAACCGCAAATATTACAGATCTGACAGCCCAAATTCAATTTAGAAAAATGGTATATTTTGGTTTGGATGAATATTTTAATTATGTTGTGACCTCGGAAGAATCTGGGCATGATAAGCCTAATGTGCGCTCATTTAATATTGCATTAGAAAAGTTAGGTGTTCTTGCTCAAGACGCTTGGATGGTTGGCGATAGTTTTGAGTCAGATATGGTTGGCGCCCATCAAGCTAACATAATAAAAGTTCATAAAATACACAAAGGTCAAGATGCTAATGTTGAAAAAAATGAAGCCGTGAAGCCTGATATTGTTTTCAGAGAATATCGTGAGCTTATTAAATATTTTAGTAATTAAGGCCATGACACTAATTGATTGTTAAAATAGCGATGAAATTGTCACAACAAAAAACTAATTTGTTTGTTGTTACTATGGTATTTATAGTAGCTTTATTTGTCTCTTGGAATAATATACAGGTTGGTTTTGATACTACTGCAGAATACTCAAGTAAATACGAACATTTATACTTTTCTCAACAAGAAAGTATTTTTAATAATCGCCAATGTGATAATAATATCAATGACATGCATGAACGGCATAGATTGCGATGGGTGTTTTGGCAGATCAAGAAAAGTATTTATGGTTTTTCTCAACAGTATTTTGGGTACAAGGGTGTTGGCGCCGCTTATGTATTAATACACTCATTATTTATTGTAATTGCATTTTTATTTACGTATAAAACAACAGTATTATTACTTAATTTTATAAAAAAAGATGATAATTTAATTTCAAATTCCAATAATTTTTCAGGCTTAAAATTAATCGTTACACTCTTGTTTCTTGTTTTTTTTGCTGTTACTTTTAATGGAAGAGTTAGTGAATATACATATTCGATTATAGAGGCCGCATTTGTATCTGCAGCTATATATTTTTCTTTAAAAAGAAAGGTTCTTTGTTTTTCTATCGTAGTTGCTTTCGCTGTTTTAAATAGAGAAAGTGGTTTTATTCTAATATTGATGTGGTTGTTAATTAATAAGATAGATGCCAAAAATTTGCATAAATCTTTGCCGTTATTGCTACCTGTTATTGTATTTTCATTATTTAATTATGATGTTCTTCATTGTCTTTTTCAAGGTGGGTTTTTAGTGACTTCATCTCCACAAGAGGGTCAGTTGACTTACCATGTATTTTTTGATGGAGTAAGCGGTATCATTAAAGGCGGTGTAGTGTTGATATTCAATTATGCGACATATCTTATTCCAGTTATAATTTCCTACATGAAATTGAAAGAGACAATTAGCGCACGTGTCTTTACACCTATAAACACGATAATGTTAATTATTTTATTCTATGTTTTTATATTTATAATTGCCACCCCGCTTAATCATATGTCTGTTAAATTTATAATTGTACCTTTAATTGTTCCGATTTTATCAATGTATATTGTCTCATTGTTTGTCAATAATTCAGATATTAATAAGTAATGTTGGAAAATAAAAAAGTACTAATTGTAGGCGGCACTGGCTTTATCGGCATGCATATTGCTAGAAAAGCATTAGAGTATGGCTTTGATGTAACAATTATTTCAAAAAAACAGAAGGACTGTGAAAGTCTAGACTCTGTAGAGTATATAACAGCTGATGTAAGTCAAAAAAATAATCTACTTATCCAATTAAAGGGTAAATTATTTAATTATGTGGTTAATGTGGGCGGCTATATTGATCATGCTAATTATTTTAATGGCGGTAATTCTGTTTTCGACGTACATTTTAATGGTGTAAGAAATCTAGTTGACTGTATAGATAGATCTGAGTTAATAACATTTGTTCAAATTGGTAGCAGTGATGAATATGGAGGGAATTTAGCGCCACAGTTTGAAACCCAAAGAGAGGCGCCCATCTCACCATATTCTTGTGCCAAGGTTGCATCAACCCATTTTTTACAAACTTTGTTTATAACAGAAAAATTTCCTGCTGTTATTTTAAGGCTGTTTCTTGTGTATGGCCCCGGACAGGGTAAGGAAAGATTTCTCCCTCAAATTATTAAAGGTTGTGTTCATAATCAGAAGTTTCCGGCTTCAAAAGGTGAGCAATTAAGAGATTTTTGTTTTATTGATGATTTTGTTCAAGCAGTTTTTTCTACTTTGGATAATGATAATGCATACGGAGAGGTGATTAATATATCTTCTGGTGAGTCTACTTCTATCAAAAAAATAGTTGATATGGTTGTAAATATTATTGGCTTTGGTCAGCCACAGTTTGGTCAGATTGCTTATAGAGACGGTGAAAATATGGCTCTTTATGCAAATATTGACAAAGCTGAAAAACTATTAGGGTGGAGACCTGGCACTAGTTTAGAGAAGGGTCTTGCAGAAACTATTAAATGGATGAAAGGTCAGCTCTAGTGAATAATACTCCACTAGTTAGCATTTTAATGAATTGTTATAATGGTGAAAAATACCTGAATGAAGCAATTGATTCAATTTACGCTCAAACTTATAAAAATTGGGAGCTTGTATTTTGGGATAACGCCTCAACCGATAGAAGTGTCAACATAGCAAAATCTTATGATGAACGTATAAAATACTATATAGCGCCTGAAACCACTCCGCTAGGGGAGGCTAGAAATTTTGCCCTGGAAAGGGCTGACGGAGAATATATAGCATTTTTAGATTGTGATGATATTTATTTACTTGATAAATTAGAGCGACAAGTAAAACTGATGCAGAGTAAAGACTACGCTATGTGCTATGGAAGTGTGATTATTATTGATGAGGATGGGAAGGAGATTAAAAGGAATATTGTTAAAAATAAAAACGGCAATGTGTTTTCTAGTTTGTTAAAGCATTATGAAATTAATATGCAAACTGTTATGTTAAAAAAAGATTTTATTGTTAGAAATCAGTTGTCTTTTAATACTAGCATGTCGTATTGTCCTGACCATAATTTATTTATGACTATTTCATCTAAGACAGACGTAGGAGTGATCACTGATGTTGTTGCTAAATATAGAATAGTTAATAACTCACTATCTAAAAAGACTATAGATATCGTGCCTCAAGAGTATCGTTTCACTTTTGATGAAATCTCTAAAAGTAATCCCGCTTTAAGAAAGCAATTATCCAATGATTTTAATTGTGCATACAGTAAAGCTAAATATTATGAGGTTGTGGCTGATATTTACAATAATAATAAAGGTCGAGCTCGTTATAAGTTAAAAACAATCTGCACCTCAAAAATAGAATATTTTTTATTGTATTTATTGTTATTCATGCCTATATCAAATAAGCTTATATTGAAGTTGTTAGGAAGATGATAATTGCAATTACAGGAGGTAGCGGTTTTATTGGTAAGCGGCTTGTAAATCATCATATTCAGCAGGGAGATCGAGTTCGATTGCTATCAAGAAAGCCTCTATTGAAAGATACAAGTGTGCAGTATTTTTTTGGAGATTTGTCTAATCCTGGTGTTGATCTGGCTAGTTTCGTGGATAACGTTGATATTCTCTATCATTGTGCTGGTGAGGTGAATAATGAGTTTTTAATGCAAGAATTGCATGTTAACGGAACACAAAGATTAATTGATGCAGCTCAAGGGAAAATCGGTCGTTGGGTGCAGTTGAGTAGTGTTGGAGTATACGGTACATGTCAAGAT
>Ga0209142_1001622_pt1 | contig 12056 bp, 12 predicted proteins | sample SaaInlV_120m_DNA_FD_184678 | JGI IMG/M metagenome (GOLD analysis project Ga0209142, IMG submission 184678) | Marine microbial communities from expanding oxygen minimum zones in the Saanich Inlet - Saanich Inlet SI074_LV_200m_DNA (SPAdes) (version 2) | ecosystem: Environmental > Aquatic > Marine... | reverse complement strand
CTGCTTGGCTCAGTATTTGCATGATTTGTGAATCTGATTTACGTGCTGTCTTCATTTGAATCTCCTTATGTTTTTATTATAAGAAAATTCTACTTTTACTGAGTGTTAATTTTTGGGAGGATTACAGATGGATCCGTAGGTAAAGATACTTAACGCTACAAATGGAAGTATAAAATATGATTTTCGTTTGAACCTTTGAATAATTAATAACGAAAGTAATGATATAGATAGAATTTGACCAGTAGTACCATCATTGATAAAAATAGAGTAATAAAATGTCAAAAGTCCAATTATTAGATATACAACTCTATTCAAGTGAAAAAATTTATGCATTGTTAAAAATCCAGAAAATGCAAATAGTATATTAGTAATGATATAAGTTTTAAATCCACCATGTTCTGATATATTTATATACACACCACCACTTAGTTTTATGTTGATTGGATCAATAATATTTAAATTTATCAAATAAACCAATATTAATACAAAGCCCATACTTACAAGAAAGGTATTTATAAGTACTTCATTATTTTTTTTATTTACAAAATATGGCAGTAGCAAGATAACAAATAAAAACTTTTTGTAATTAGATAAACTCTCAAGCATATCTTGATATTCTGCTATAGAGTAGAATAGTCCAACAATTATTAGCATGAAAAATGCAGCACTATATTTTGAGGCGTTATTATTCCAAGAGAACTGAGTATTTTTAATAAAATCTTTATTTACAACGATTAAAAGTAGGGATGAATATAAAAACAGGTTCATAAGGGCTGTGCTAATTGGTATAAAAAATACAAAGCCAATTAGTAGTATTTGTACTAGCTTATTTTTAGTAATGTTTAAGGGTATATTTTCTATTTTCATAAGCAGAATATTATATAGCGCATACTGATTTGTTTTTTCTTAAATACAAAAATACGTAGGCGATAGATAAATTAACATTTACTTTTAATGCATAATAAGTACCTTTGTTATTTTTAATTTCTTATAAGTGAAAATATTACAGGTAAATACTGAAAAAACCTGGCGAGGTGGTGAGCGACAAACACTTTATACAATTGAAAGTTTGATTTCTCAAGGTGTTGATTGTCAGTTAATGGCGCTAAAAGACTCATTAATACATCAAAGAGCTGTAGCAATTGGTATTAATGTAATTACTGTAGAAAGCATGTTAGATGCCTTGCTTAAATTATCTCGATTAAAAGGTAAGTTCGACTGTATTCACGCACAAACGGGTAAGGCACATACGCAGTGTATATTAACTAAATTTTTTCATCGAATCCCTGTGGTTTATACAAGGCGAGTTGACTTTATTCCTAGTGGTTTTGGAACTCGACTTAAATACAAATTTACCGACAAAGTAGTTTCAATTTCAAATGCAATTTCTTTAATTCTTGAGAAGTCAGGCATGCAGGCTGACTCGCCTATTATCAGCTCTGCAGTTAAGAGTAAAGATCTTGATGTTGAAAGGGCACTAGCGTTAAAAAAATCGTTACACATACAAGGGGGTGTAAAAATTATTGGCCTTGTTTCGGCGTTAGAGCCTCATAAAGACCCTATAACTGCGTTAAAGACTATCCATGAGCTGCAAAAAACTAGACAAGATTTTGCAGTGTTACATTTTGGCGATGGAGTTCTATTTGATCAAATATCAGATATGATTAAAGAGCTAGACCTGGCTCAGTTTTATTTTCAAATGGGTCATCAAGAAAACGTAGAAGATTATTTTTCTATTATGGATGTTTTTTTAATGACTTCAAAAGAAGAGGGCTTGGGGAGTAGTGTATTAGATGCATTTAATTATGAAGTGGGTGTCGTTTCAACAAATGCCGGCGGTCTAAATGACCTTGTGAAGGGCAGAGGTTTTTTATGCAATATTGGCGATATTCAATGCTTATCACATAATTTGAATTTAGCATTAGAATCTTCAATAGAATTAGACAAATACAAGATAAGCGCAAAACAATATTGTGACAATGAGATGGGTGTTGATATAATGGCGAAAAAATATATTTATTTATATAAAGGCATTACTAATAAACATTAGAGCTATAGGTGAAAATTATGAAAATTAGCGGTTTAATTATTACGCTTAATGAAGAAAAAAACATTGAAGAATGCTTACGATCTATGCTGTTGATTTGTGATGATGTTGTGGTAGTTGACTCATTGAGCAGAGATAGAACTAAAGAAATTTCTGAAAATTTAGGTGCATTAGTTATAGATCAAAAATATTTAGGAGATGGGCCGCAAAGAAGTTACGGACTTAGTTATTGTAAACATAAGTGGGTATTGAATCTTGATGCAGATGAAAGAGTAGATTTAGAATTAATAAAAGCAATAAGATTGATTGATCTTGATACAAATAAATTTGACTCTTATGAGTTTAGAAGGAAGAACATATTTCATGACAAATGGATTAAGACTTCAGGATGGTATCCGGACTACGTAAGAAGATTGTTTAATAGAGCACAAGTAGATTTTTCCCCAGTATGGACGCACACACGTATTCAAAGTAGTAATTTTAAAAAAATAAAATACGGCCATGTGGAGCATTATACTTCTGAAAATTATATGGAAATTGTAGACATTATGAATCAATACTCTTCTAGGAGGGCAGATGAGTGGCACTCTAATGGTAAAAAAGTACTGGTTTATCAGCCCTTCCTTCATGGATTTTCAGCCTTTATAAAAGCTTATCTTTTCAGAAGAGGATTTATGGATGGAGTTGATGGCTTTAACATATCATTACTTAAGGGTTTAGGGTCATATTTTAAGTATATGAAATTATATGAATTGTATAAATTTGGATCTGTCAAATGAGTGTAAAAGTTTTCATTATTGGCGGCGCTGGGTATATTGGTTCGCATATGGCAAAACTGGCATATATGGATGGCCATACAGTAATAGTTCTTGATAACTTATCTACAGGGCATAGAGACGCCGTTAAATATGGAAAATTCGAGTTTTGTGATATTAATAATTTAGAAAGATTGCAGGAGTTATTCGATCTATATGAACCTGATATCGTAATGCACTTTGCGGCATTTTCTATAGTTGGTGAATCAGTATTAGACCCTTATAAATATTACAATAATAATATATCAGGAACATTAAATTTACTGAAATCTATGACTGATCATAAGTGCAATAAATTTATTTTTAGTTCAACGGCAGCTGTTTATGGCGACCCTCAGTACATTCCAATTGATGAAAACCATGTAAAAAAGCCAATCAATCCATATGGAAAATCTAAACTTATGGTAGAAGATATACTGGAAGATTTTGATTTGGCATACGGGATGAAATATGTGACATTTAGATATTTCAATGCCGCTGGACATGATGCGGATGGAGAGTTAAGTGAAAGGCATAATCCGGAAACGCATTTATTACCTCTGATATTGCAAGCATCAAGAGGTGAAAGGGATTCTATTAGTATATTTGGATCTGACTACAATACACCAGATGGGACGTGTATTAGAGATTATATTCATGTAAGCGATCTTTGTCAGGCTCATCTAAAAGGTTTGAAGTACTTAATAAGGGGCAAAAAAAATGCAACTTCACGTATTTATAATTTGGGTAATGAAAAAGGCCATTCTGTTAGAGAAGTTATAGAGTCTGTTAAAAGTATTACTGGTAAAAATTTTACCGTTGTTAGCCAAAAAAGAAGACAGGGAGATCCTGCCACTCTTGTCGCTAGTTGTGATAAAGCAAAAAAAGAGCTATCCATAGCATTTAAATATACTAAATTGGAAGATATTATCAAAACACTGGTTTAAACAGATGATATCAAAAAGAATTTGGAATCGAATTAAAAGGGAAGGGTTGATAAATGAGATTAGACGCCTAAGGGTAAAGTCTTTATTCCTTAAGAACGATATTTATAATATTTTAGGTCTAAAGCCTATCAATAAAAAGGTTTTACCAAAATATGTAAAGTCTTTTTATGGCCCTCTAATGCTTGAAAATTGGCGCGATGTAACATTTAGATTTTGTGTACGTGGCAGTTATGGCACTGTATTTTCAGACTATCTTGTAAATTATAAAACACCATTTTGTTTTGTAGATATTGGTGCCAACCAAGGCTTATATTCTCTAATTGCGGGCAGTAATGAAAACTGTCTAAAAGTGGTTGCATTTGAGCCTGTGCCAACTACTGCTGAAATTCTATCTAAAAATATTGAAATAAATAATTTCAATAGTAAATCAGAAGTACACGTTAAAGCTATAAGTGATAATAATGGCAGGCATAAAATCAATATTAATTTAGAGCATTCAGGTTCAGCTAGCATTGATCAGGCAATTGGTAAAAATGATTCGTTAGAAGTAATTGATATTGAAACAATTGATGTGACATATCTGAATAAGTTGGATATTCCAAAAGATATGGACATAGTTATTAAGATAGATGTTGAGGGGCATGAAAAAATTGTTGTTGAGCAATTAATACAGACAATTTTTTTACATAGTGTGAGTGCAATCTATTATGAATATGATACAAAAATTCAAGATGATATGGACACTATAAAGGAATTATTAAAGCAGAATAACTTTACTATATTTTCTGAAGTTAAAGACGAAGGGGTAAAAGATGTCTTTAATATGCTAAGCACTAAAGATATAAATTAGCCTATTTATATCTTTTTAGCAACGCAAATTATGTAGTCAGATAGCGCTAGTTTTTTAATTATTTTAACCAATAGAAAGTTAAAAATATTAACCTTTCCATTGGTGATCGCACTCGGCCATGACTCAAAATGCACAGTTTCAAACCCTGATTTTGCTAGAATAGTTTTTAAACTTTGTCTATCAAAAGCATAAATATGGGCAGGAAATCCAAAGTGTTTGTAGCCTTTTTTTAATCCTTTTTTGTGTAAGAATCTTTTGAATCTTGTGCTAATTCCGCCATGATGTGGAACGTGGATAAATATATATCCACCTTGTTGCATATGGCTACCGCACTCAGTTAGAACCTTTATTGGATCATACAAATGTTCCAAAACATCCAACAACATTACGCCGTCGAATTTGATATCTGACTGATAGCTCTCTAATTGCATGTTATGAACCTTAATACTGGTTTTTTCTTTGGCGATTTTTGCACCAACAGAGCTTATTTCCACTCCTTCAGAATGATATCCATTTTCTTCTAATAACTTAACTGTTAGTCCAATATCACAGCCAACATCTAAAACAGACGAACCTTTGTTTAAGAATTTTTTTACAAGTTTGACATTTTCTTGCACTAGATAATAATGCAATTCTTTATTGTTTTTCCAATTTTCATAACTCCAGTTATCATATTTGGAAAGGTCTTTCCAATCGTCACCCTCATATAGTTGCAGCAACTCCTTTTCAATAAGTCTGGGCGATGCATATTCGATATTACAGTTTAGGCATTTGTAAAAGCCAATGCCGTCATCTCGTTTATAAATTAACATATTGTTTGTATTACTTTCACAGGTGGGGCAGTTAACCTTTTCATATTTACTATTCATGATATTTTTTTATAAGCATTAAGCGTTCTATTTGTTGTATTTTCCCAGCTAATCGTCTGAGATTTTTTAAATCCATTTTCTGATATTTTAATGTGTAATTCCTGTTTTTCAGCAAGTGTTTGAATACCTTGTGATATTTCTATTGAATTTTCTGGATTATTAAGAATAATAGCCTCATCCCTATCCAGGTGTTCGCTAAATCCGCAGTATTTAGCGCTACTTACAATAACTGGCAATTTGTGTGACATCGCTTCAAGCACAACCATGCCGTAGGTGTCACCAAGCGTGGGATGGATAAAAGCATCAGCCACAAGGTAGAGTTCGCTCATATTTTTAATAACGCCTATGAAGTGCGTATTGCTATGTACAGTAGGTGAGTTTATTTCAATGGCTTTTGGATTGCCACTGCCCGCAACAACAAGATGAATGTCTTTATTGTTGAGTATTTCCAAAGCCTTGATAATGGCCGGCAGTCCTTTTCTTTTAAAGCCGTGGGCAACAAAAAGCAGAATAAATGCAGATTCTGGAATGTGATATCGCTCTCTAAAATTTTTACGTAATTCAGCTATTTTTTCATCACTAGTTGGTTGAATTTCAATGCCAGGATGGGCGATAGTGATATGGCCATTAAGCTCCGGATAGTTTTTTAGAATATTACGAGATAAATATTCAGACACGCTAATGAAATGCCGATTGGGCAGTACCTTCATTTGTTTATTTTCTAACCATAAGTATGCCATTTTTCTAGGGCTTAATAAGGTATTTATCCAGAGTAGAATTTTTTTAATACCTTTAGATTGTATCCATTTTGTTTTAACGCAGGGCACATGAAGAGTGTAAATATTGGCATGTGTAACAGTGTCATGTGAGTGAATAATGTCAAACACTCCTTGTGTTAGCTTCTTTGTGTAATAAGAAAATAGTAATTGATTTAAATAGCGAGGTCTTTTGAAATATTGAGGTACTTTATGAAAAGTAATATTATCTGATTTTTCTAAAATATTTTGAGAAAATACGTGTACTTCGTGTATTTTTGCGAGCCGTTCGGTAAGTTCAACACAATAGCGCTCTGCTCCACCACCAGATTTATTATAATTACGGAACAGGACGGCAATTTTTAGTTTTTTTTCAGGCATGCTTGTCTTCGTATTTACTAAGGATTTTCATTAAAAATAAATGAAAAAAAGTGCGATGTGTAATTGGCACTCTTGATAAAGTTAGTAAGTCATTACCATGCTCTACACGTCCACGATTAACCGTGGTTGCGGTACTGTATCCTGCATTTTTGGTAATGGCGATAATTTCATCATTGTAATTACCATAAGGGTAACAAAAATGACTAATCGAGCAATCAAACTGTCTTTCAAGGTCAAACTTAGATTGTGTAATCTCTTTAGTTGCTGTTTTAATGTCACTTTCAGTAAGTCGTATATGATTTTGAGTGTGTGATCCAATTTCCATGCCATTGTCGATCCACTGTTTAATTTCACCCTCATCCATTAAAGGATTTTCATCAATGCCTTTTTTAAGATCCCAATGATTGATGCCACCAATATTTTGGCTGATAATATAACAGGTTGCACTAAATCTATTTTTTTTTAGAATTGGTAGCGCTTCTACCAGATTATTTTTAAAACCATCATCAAAAGTGATACCCACAACCTTGCCAATTTTTTCACCCGTCAAGTAGGGTTGCAACTCTCCCATACTAAGCCCTTGATAGCCCATTATTTTTAAAAGCCACATTTGCAATTTAAATAATTTTGGCGGTACGTGTAAGCTGCGCATGACAGTGCCTTTTGGCATAGCTGCGATACTGTGATACATAAGGATAGGAATGGGTTTTTGTAGCATTCGTCGATTATATCAAATATATTGAATCATGCATTTATAATAAGCCCCTATGAAGATATTAATTGAACTTCCAACTTGGTTGGGAGATTGCGTAATGGCAACGCCAGCGATTGAAAATATCGTAAATTTTAACAATGACGTGCAAATCACTTTTATTGGCTCTTTTGTATCGATTGAAGCGCTTAAAAATCATCCAAAAGTTGTTAAAACCGTGGTTTTAGATAAGAAATATAGAGTTTTATATAAAACTGCGAGAAATTTAGGTGAATTTGATTATTTTTTCTCGTTTAGAAGTTCACTTCGTACAAAATTTCTGAAATTTTTAATATCAGCCAATAATAAGTATCAATTTGATAAAAATAAATATATCAATTGCCACCAGGTTAAAAAATATAACGATTTTGTTAACACTAGTTTGAATATTAACTCAAACCCTGGAAGGTTAAAACTCTACAAGCACAATCAGTCTTTAGAGTTGGCTCAGAAGCCAATCTTAGGCATTAACCCGGGTGCATCATACGGCAGTGCCAAGCGCTGGTATCCTGAAGAATTTGCAAAAGTGGCTAGTGAATTATCAGGCCAGTATGATATTGTGATTTTTGGCGGGCCGGGTGAGGTGGATATTGCCCTTGATATTGAAAAATCATTACTCGAGAAAGGTGTTAAAAATTATAAAAACTTGGCAGGCAAAACCACTATTCCGGAGTTAATTAATCACATTTCTAATCTTGATTTATTTATCACAGGTGATAGTGGCCCGATGCATGTGGCAGCAGCTTTTCAAGTACCCACAGTAGCAATATTTGGCCCCACTAAAGATGATGAAACGTCGCAATGGATGAATGAAAAAAGTTTAATTGTTAAAAAGAGTTTGGAGTGTCAGCCTTGTATGGAACGTACATGCCCCCTACAGCATCACAATTGTATGAAGTTGATAACATATCTAGAAGTTCTTAAAATAATTGACAGTTTTTAGTGCTATGAGATATAGACCTGAGATTGATGCAATAAGAGTTAAACAGTTTTACTACTATATTGTTTAGTAGAGATTTTGTTTGATTTTATTAGGCTTATATTTTATAAAGGGGCTTTTCAGATGGATGGCAAGGGTTGTATTTATTTTGAATATTTAAAGCTGAAGTAAAAAATAATAGGACATTTTTTTACATGGATTTATTTTTCTTTGGGCAGGCTTGTGTACTTGTATAATTTTCCTGATAAATCCATAACCATGTCGTTATCATTTTCCTTATAACATTCTGATAATAAGGATAGGCAGCTGCTCTCATCGGACTTATTGTCGCTGATTTTCATAATATCTTTAATTGTAAAATATAAATCTTCATTGTTAAATCTACTCTGTAAGTTTTTAGTGCTAATGTTGGCAGTGTTTTGCTGTTTAAATGATTCCGACATCCATATGAAAAAAGGAATGTTATAAATATCTTGCGTTGTGTTGACAGATGCATGCTTTAAATGCTGTGTTTCCTTATTATAGAACAGGCCATGATCGGAAAAGTAAAATACAATAGAGTTGTGATTTTTAGAATTACCTATGATTTGACTTAAGACTCGATCTGTATATGTTATGGAATTATCATAATGTTGATCTTCAGTTAAGGCAAACCCTGGTTTTTGACGCTCTCTTGGATATCTATTTTCAAAACTTGGATGACTACCCATGAGATGTACAAATATAGCCTGCTTTCCACTTGTTGAAATAATGTTGTTGATTGGATTTATTGAGCTTTCATCATATTTGCTAGAAAGGTCTATTACCCTATCTGCATAACTTGCTATTGCACTGGTAAAACTTTCAAATCTTCCAAAAGTTAAGCCTTGCATGCTAATCCAGGTGGTGTCAAAATTAGCTAATTTTAATAAATTTACAATATTATTCGACAAGGATTTTACTGATAGTGATTGAATGGAAGAATCGGTTAAAGATGCGGGAACGGATGTTATGGTTTGTGAGGCTGGAGAGTGTACGTTGTTAAAAATCAAAAAGTCCTCTTTATTGAGTAGTTTGTCATTAGGCGTCTTGTATCCATAAAGGTAATGTCTATCTCTTCGCGCCGATTCCCCAATTACAATAATTAACTTTGTGTTTTTAGCGGATGTTGTTGATACTGTCCCATAGTCAGTATCAGTCCCTTTTATCATTTTTAGAAAATAATTTTGATCATAAGCAAGTAGAAAAGGGGATAGATTATAAAATACGGATTTTTGTAGAAACTTTGCTTCATGTATTGAAGTATAGACTCCAGCAGTATCATCATAAACCTTGATAAATCTGTCATTTGCATAGCCCAGAAAATATATAGCTAAAAGAATTAAAATGTAAAATCGGTTGTTAAGCTGTTTATTTTTTTTGAAGTATGTATGTTTAGCTGTAAATGTAAGAGATAGAATTGATAAAATGAAAAAATATATACTATATATATGGTTTGAGATAAACTCACTACCCTCGCGTGTGTTACTGCCAAGAATGCTTAGTGCGGATACAGTATTAAATAACGAGTTGTAGTAATAGTAATTTGTTAACGTAATCGTAAAATTTATACATGTAATAATTATTAATACATATCCAATGGTGTAAAAAAAAATATTATTTCTTTTATTGACAAGATAGACAATGCTAAAAAATAAAAGAGAGAAGCCTAATGAAATTCTAATAATATCCTTAGACTTCATACCTAGATCAAATAGCACATACGAATATATTATGCCGGGAGTTAAGAATAATAAGAGAGTTTTTATTTTTTTGATCATTGGGTAATTGAAGGTGTTGAACTATTAAGGGTTATATTTTTGAACTATGTTGTAAAATATTTATCCAAATTTTAATCCTTAGGAGGAAGATTTTTTTTGGAATTACTTAGAGCATTTGTTAATAAAATTCTGGTCATTGGCATACCTACCATAATAATATTCCGGCATTATGGTTTCATTATAATTTCCCCATAAATAAATTTTTATATCATTGCTAGCTAATTCCATAAACAAATCCTTGTTATCGGTTAAATTTTTCTTGTTTGCAGTTATATACTGGATCCCCAGACTTTGAAGTGTTTCTAATTTATTATTTCGTATTAGCCTTACTAGCTTCCAACTAGGCATAACGTTTACTTTGTTTTTTACCCCTTCAATCACTGACTCCATAGTAAACAATTCCATTATCAGCCTTTCATTATCAACAAATTTTTTAGAAAATTCCTTTGGATTATTTACTTTATCTGTAACTAAAGTTGCATCTGAATGGGTGGTAAACCATGAGTTAATTGATTCCATGTCCAGGGGGGTGTATTTGTTTTTTATTTTATGACTCATAAAATCTTTATGGGTTGGTGGTATTGCTCCTTTATAATTAGACCCTATTTTCCAAGAATGCCAATCATGGGCGGCAACATATTTACCGTCTATTGTTTTCAGTATATCAAGCTCAAATAGTCTAAATTTTTTTTTATAGGATAGATTGATAGATTCAAGTGAATCTGTGTAAGTGTCATCATTTATGTCGCCACCAGCATGAGCAATAAGTCGATTTATATTGCATATAAAAGATCTATCTTTATGAGAAACTTCTCTTTTTGATTGTGAATTTAAATAATTGAAAGTGTTAATGCCAACGGTTATTTTGTTGTAATATCCAAGTAATAATAGCATGACCAAGATTAATATTAATATAGCTGATAATTTTAAAGCAGAGAGATTAAGTAAATTTGCTATATAGATGCTTAAAGCCGTGGCTATAGCTGCTAGAAGTGTAAGTAAAATTATTAGTTTTACGAACCGAGTGTTATCAATTTCTGGATTCATTATAGACTCTACCAGCTCATAACCTAGTGAGTTGCTTATAGGTTGATCGAGTAAAAGGCCAAGTATGATTAATATTAAAGTTATGAATATTAATGCTTTATATTTAAAATTCATAACTTTACAAATTTTTCTATAAGATTGCAAATGGTATGTCCAATCACAATATGCATTTCTTGAATGCGCGGTGTATCCTCAGCAGGCACGACTAAGTTAATATCGCAAATAATATTCATCTCGCCGCCGTCTCGGCCACTAAAGCCAATGGTTTTACAGCCCAGTTCGTTTGCAAGTGTTAATGCGCTAATGACATTAGCGCTACTGCCGCCTGTACTAATGCCAATAGCCACATCCCCTTTATTAGCGAGTGCTTCGACTTGGCGACCAAATACGTGTTTATAGCCATAGTCGTTACCAATTGAAGTTAGTGCTGAAGTATCGGTAGTGAGTGCTATTGCTGCCAAACCTTTACGCTCAACTTTGTATCTGCCAACCAACTCTGCAGCAATGTGTTGGGCGTCAGCTGCACTGCCGCCATTGCCAAAAATTAAAATTTTTCCGCCATTGTTGAGGCTATCAATACATAACTGAGCTGCGACTTCCACTTGATTTGTGAGAGTGGACATGTTTTGAGCAACTTTTAAGTGCTCGGAAAATTCATTTTCAATAAGTGATTTCATGATTTTTGTATTTTTTCAATGGTTTTTGTGGTGCTTTTGCCGTCTACAAATTGTACTAATTTTAATTCATCAGCAATATCTTGCCCAACTACTTGCTTGCCTTCATAGTCTCCACCTTTGACCAATATATGTGGCTTGATCGCTTTAATCAAATCATATGGCGTGTCATCGTCAAATACCACGACATAATCAACCGCCT
>Ga0209142_1001614_pt1 | contig 12095 bp, 11 predicted proteins | sample SaaInlV_120m_DNA_FD_184678 | JGI IMG/M metagenome (GOLD analysis project Ga0209142, IMG submission 184678) | Marine microbial communities from expanding oxygen minimum zones in the Saanich Inlet - Saanich Inlet SI074_LV_200m_DNA (SPAdes) (version 2) | ecosystem: Environmental > Aquatic > Marine... | reverse complement strand
GAATCTAGCATTGATTATTTCGTCTATTGATTTATCCAAAGTTGATCTATCATATTTGATTATATTTTCTTTTATTGAATGTTTTTGTTGCATATATTTTTTAGTTTTAGTATTTTATTAATTATATTCATAAATCTAAAAAACCAAATACTAAAGTATATTACTAAAAAATTGTACAAAAAAACTCAGTGTATATATATACACACTGAGAATCAATTCACTCCTTCCTTTATAGTCCATCAATCCTGTCTGCCAACCCTTCGAAGTCAGGTCTAAAACTAGGAACAGACTTATGTCCAAGGACTTTTTCATCTAGTAAGCCTGAACGAATATTGTCTTTGGACATTTCAGCTACGTTAGCAGATCCTTGCTTAATATTAAGCATCCTTTCATTCTGATCACGTATTTCCTGCAATATAGCTATTTGTTTCAACATTGTATCTTCAGTAACACAAGGAAATTCATCATGTGCACTAATCATTGGAGAAGATACAGCTGTAAGTATAACAAGTAAAATACCTTTATTCATAAACCACCTAGTTAAATTAAATTGGCCCCAGACATTGGAACTAAAAACATTATGCTAGAAATTATATTTAAGTCAAATTATTAGTTATATATATTTTATCTTATATCTTTTTGATAATTTTAATTTGTTTTTTTATTAATCTTTCATGTAATTCTAAGTTCAACTTAAAACTAGCAGCTTTACTATTACCTGATTTATTATTAAAAGAATCAGATAATTTTAATAATTCATTATTATGGCTTAATAAATATTTCTTTAACTTTTCTAAAAATGCTAAAGAGAATTTCATAATCCATTCTTTTTCCCCATCTATAAATTCGACCACTCATGCATCTTCAATAGAATCTTTTTTGTCTTGTAAATATATAAATATTTTTTGAAGCTTTTGTATTTTTTTTGAAATTTTAACAATCCTTTTCTCTATAGTATCAATATTTGATATATCTATTAACTTATCTTTGTTATTAAAAATATCTAATAGTTCAGATGAAGTATACTTTTTTAATATTTTATTTTTTTTTCTTGTGTAAGAATTTTGTTTTTTAATTATATTTTCTCTAAAAAATATAAGATAAAAAATTGCTACTAAAAAAATCAAGATTAATCATAAAAGTATGTAATTCATAAGCTTTTATTAAATTATAAAGATACTATTATTAGTATAATTTTTAATACTTAAAAAGCAAAAGAACTGGTAATAATACCAGTTCTTCCAAATGCATCAAAGGAAATTTTTAGCAAATTCCTTCAATGGGAGTCTCGAAACTTCAGCTCCGCTCTTACGATTATAGATAAAGTTATTCCTGCTGCCCAATTTATATTCTGAACAATTCCCATTCACATAAATGATTCTGTCAGAAGCACCTTGTAAACCTGGAACTCTTACTCTTTTTCTAGTACGGTTTGAAGTTTAGATAACATCATCGAAATGTGCCATAATATACCTCCATTCAAATTATATACATAGCAAATATATTATAACATAATATTAAAAAATGTTGTAATATATTATATATTAGTACAATATTCATACTTAATAAGTCTCCGTAGCTCAGTGGAAGAGCACAAGGCTGCGAACCTTGGTTTGCGTAGGTTCGATTCCTATCGGAGATACCATTCGCGAGACACAACTCAACCCCAGAGATTTTATTCTCCAGGGTTGTTTTTTTATTGTTTATGTTTGTTATATTTATGAAGTCCTGTTTATCATCAAAGAAATCATTAACAAGCTCCTTCCTTGGGCTTCACATCTCTCTTTTATCTAAATCAGGTACAATCATAGTAATTTCTACATATTCTCCTTCTAGCTCGACCTTTTCTATTAACAATCTACATAAATATGTCTTAGTTTCATAAGATACTTTATCATCTTTCATATACTTCATTAATCTTTTAGATAAAGTTTTTAGATCTCTTAATTGTTTCTTTTTTAATTCATCAGATACTATTTTAGTTTCTAATTTTTTAATCTCTCATTCATGTTCTTCTATTTTATCTCTATTAACATTTATAGATTCTTGAACATTCATAGCATCTGTTGTTCATACATTAGCCATTAGTTCTATTAGTTTACTAGAAGTCGTATTTAAATCCTTTATTCTTGAATTTAATTTAACTATTTGTTCTTTTATTTCCTCATCACTATTAGAATATGATAATTTTTCTAATTCCTTTATTAATAACTCAGGATTAATTAAAACCTCTCTTATCTTATTCCAGACAACTCACTCAATTTTATTTCAAGATATTCATTTCTTTGGAACAAAATCTTTACTTTTTGTTTTATCTATTACTAATCTATAATTCCTAGTTCATTTTGCTGACCTATATCAGGAGTATTTAAAGCCTGTTTCCTTATCATATAGTAAAGTTGATAACATATATTCCATAGCATATTTTTTATTTCTAGGAGAATATACTCGATTATATTTTAACTGTTCCTGTGCTTGATTATATTGTTCTTTTGATATTATAATTGGACACTCTCATTCTATCCATTCCTCTTTAGGTTTTTCTATTCTTCTTCCATTCATTTTATCCGCGGTATATCTATTTTGAATCATTATTCATGTATACATCTCATTTCTTACAAGCTTATGTACTACTCATCTATTCCAAAAATTTGAATGTTTAGTCTGAGCTCTTGTTTTTCATAATACTCCAGAATATGCCTGAGTTCTTATTCAAAATGAATTTACTTTATTTACTAACTTTGTTAATGATAATTTTTCATTTATTAATATATTAAACATCATCTGAATATTTTCTCATTCTTCCTTATCTATTTTTAATAATCAATCTTCTCCTTTTCTATATCAATAAGGTGGCTTACCTCTTCACCATTTTCACTTTCTCATACTAGCTAATACTCAATTAGATGTTCTCTCTAATATGTTTGATCTTTCCATCTCAGCCATTCATCACATAATTTGTAACATTAACTTTCACATTGGTCATGTAGTATCATATATTTGAGTTATAGATATAAATCATATTCATAACTTATCTAATATTTCTATTCACTCTAATAAATATAAATTATTCCTAAAGAATCTATCTATTTTCCAAACTAAAACTATATCAAATTCTTCATTTTGAGCTCAATCATACATTTTATATAAGACTGGCCTCTTCTCTCTATCTTTATAAGCTCAACTTTTTCATTCCTCTATATAAATATTCTTTTTATTTAACTCATACTTATGATTATTATTCTTGATATAATCTAATAATGCTTGTTTTTGCATATCAAGTCAATTACCATTTTGAACTTGGTCATCCGTAGATACTCTACAGTATATTGCTACTCTCTTTTTATTAATATTTTCTGTTGTATAATTATACATAATTATTATAATTTAATTACTAAAATGTGGCGTTTTATAGGAGGAATCTAATTTCCTCTTTTTTTTATTTAATAGATTCAATTAGAAATTGTTCTAAATCTATTCTTTCTATCCTATATTCTAATCAAAACTTATAAGCTTTTAATTTATTTGATGTTATATATCTGTAAATCGTTAGTCTAGATAATCTTAGAAGTTTCATTACTTCTTTTATTGTGTAAAATTCTTGGGTTAATTCCTTCATTGCTAAATTTTTAAGTTATAATTTTCTTTTGTTAAGCTAACATTATGGTGTTATAAAGAATAAAGCTAGTTTAAGTTATTGTTAATTATCTTCACCACATACACTAAGTTCACAAATGCTTTTAGCTTGCTAATCTTAAAAGTGTATATAGTGAAGATAGTGTAGATTATTTAATTCAATACTCTGTAAATAGTTTCTCTAATTCTTTCATATTTTCTATATAGGGCAAAACTGTTCATTTATTTTTTCTAACTGTCTTAAGTTTATTTTGTTTTAAAATACTTCATAGTTTCCTATGTGTAATATTATGCCTTCAATCAGTATCATCTAAACTATTAATGATATCTCAGAAATTAAATTCATTTTTTCACATACAATTATTTCTTAGATATTCTAATATTCATCAAAATATACTATTTTTTTTATCATCTTTTATCTCGTTTTGTTTTTCTAAAACTGATTTTATTATTAATTCTTCAGTTACAGTATCATCAACTAATGATAATATTGGATTTATAATTTGTGATAATCTAGGTTCTAATCATTCGATAAGATCTGATTTAACAATAATTTTATCAAAATTATCATATCTAAACTTTATAAGCTTGTCTCTAAGTTCCTCTGTTTTTTCATTAAATCATGCATCAAGTCATGTAGGGATATCTTCTCTGATACTTTTTTCCATTATATTAGTTAAACAACGACTTTCAGTTGCTCTATCTCTGAACTCATATCTTCATCAAATTATCTTTGGTCAAAAAACTTGATATGTATTAACATCAAAATTATCTCAATCTGCTTTCATCAACGGAAAACCTTTTTGATATCAATTATTTAATAATTTTATAATTTCAGATTCAGTTCAAGAGTATCAAAAATCTGCTTCGTCTAACATTAAAGTTCCTTTGACTTTATTTATAGTTCTAAACAAAGCTGACTGACTTGTCCCTCAAGTTGTTAATATTGAATTATAACAGATACTTGATACAACTTTTAATAATCTAGATTTTCAACTACCATAATCTCATATAACTCTTAGATAAGGTATTTCAGAATAATTTTCATATACATACGTAAGTAATATATAATATGAAACTATAATCCTATAAGTATCAGGTATATCTACATATTCATATATATAACCCTGAATTTCTTTCAACAAATCATTTTTACATCAATATGGTTTTATCCCTTTTCTCAATAATAATGTACCTGTACTTAAAAGATTTGAACTTAATTTAATTGGTAAATATCTAATATTTCCTACTACATAAAAATCTTTTATTACTATATTACGGGTTTTCTTAGTAAAAATAGCTAATTCCGTTTTATTTTCAGATATAATAGTTTCTACTATCACATCTTTATTCTTAAATGAAACAATGTATTCATTAATTAGTTTCTCTTCATTTGAAGACATATTTCTATATATTATAAAATAAATTAATTTCTTTCCTTTGATATATCATCAAGTAAAGCTTTTATACTTTCTGTAAGTTTATAGTCATAATCTTTAGATGGATTATTTTTAACTCTGACTTTTAAATTAGATTTACTAATTCACATAATTATTTAATTATATCCCGTGTACTTTGGGAATATATAAAATGATATCTGCAGATACAAAATGATAATATAAATGAAGCAAAAAAAAGCACACCTAATATGGCGTACTTTGGCATAATTATTATATAATACTTATTTAAAGCTAATTTTTAGTCAATTACTAACTTCAATAAAATTTAGTGTTCATTTATTAATACCTATATTTTTCTCTATATTTGAAACTAAATTACATTTCATATCTGTAATTTTCTTATATTTTCATAATTTATATGCATTAGTTTTAAATAATTCCATTCATGATTCTTCTTCTATTTTTTTATATGGAACATATTTTCAATGATATTTTAAAAGGATATTAATTAATTTATCATAATTTCAATGATTATTTATTGAATATTCTTTATCATTAAAAATATTTTTAAAAACATAAATATTAGTATTAAAAATCACATCATCATTTATAAAATATATAGGTTTTTTATTTATTAAAATATCATATAGGATTTTATTTTTCTTAGTAAATTTCTCAATTGTACTATTTACTAAAATATCAAATTCTATTTCATTAAGTATTATAGTTAACAAATCTTTAACTACCCCTTCTTTTCATTCTAAATCCTCTATTAATTTTAATTTAACTTTTTCTAAATCTAAAGAAAATTGATTTAAATAATACATTCAATTATTAATTTCATTTCTAACTGACATTTCTTCTACTTTTCTCAAAATAGGTCATAACATTCATTCTAATAATTCCTCAGTAGCATAAATTGAAGAATAGTTATCATAACAATGTAAATTATTAAAATTAAATAATTCACTATCTATAATAATATCAATTAATTCCCTATTTTCAGTATTTATATTTATAATATCTTTAAATTCTATTAATTTTAATATTATTTGTCTATATAATCAATCTAATAATCAAAAAGATTCATTTTGTTCATATATTCAGCTAGATGTTAATGACTTTAATATTTTATTAACTCTAGTAATTAAATTAATGATAATATTTAAATGTAACCTATTTTCAAATAATTGACTATCTATTTTTTCTGTCATAATTCTATTATTATAATATATCAACTTATACCATATTATATATTATAACATCAAAAACTCAACTAAAAACAAACTTGTATAAAAATCATTAGTAGTTATATTATTACTGCCAAAATACAATTTTTTACGTTAATATATAAATGAGGGCAACTTATAGTTGTCTGCTCTCTTATACTTTTGTATATTAACGAGATTGTGTTTTGGCGAACATTTGACTTCGATAAGTTGTCCTTTTTTGTTCGCCTCTACACAATCTCTAGTAATATTTTGGTAATGAATTTATTTCGTTACCTTTTTTATACAATGAATAATATCCCTCCCGAACAACTTGCTACAACTTTATATATAGTATGTGAAAATGATATAAAAAAATCTATAGATAATGTCTTAAATAAAACAGGTTCTATTAATTGAAAAAATAAGTGAGAAATTATAATTTTATGCTTATTATTAATATCTAAAGTATTTGCAAATGAAAAACTAGTTTTAGATAAATTACATTCAGTATACATTAAAAACGATGATGATATAAATAAAATAACTAATGGATATAAAAAATATTATAGTCTTTGGAATAATGAAAATATATGAGATCAAACATTAATATCAATGGAATTCCTTGAAAATTATCTAGAAGATATAAATAATATTTATGAAATTAATATTCCTTTAAGTTTAACTATAACTTCAATAATAAAATTATTATTAGATATAAAATCTAAATTTAATGTAATTAAATAATATATAATGAAAAATAAACTAAATAGAACAATTATATTAATGCTAGTATCTATAACTATGTTATTTATAGCATTATTTGACCTTCCTTACTGATACTATCAAATTCTAAGGTGGGTAATTTGTTGAATATCATTATATTTAGCATTTCTATTTTATGAAAAAGACAGTGAAAAATGGATATGGATATTTTGATGAATAGCTATTTTATTTAATCCGATTTCCACTATACACCTAAACAAAGAATTATGGTCAATTATAAATATTGTAGTTGCTTTAATTATTATATATAATATTAAAGAATTTAAACCTAACAAAAACATATGACCAAAGATATAATTACTAATAATATATATATTAAACTATCAGCAAAAGCTATAGATTTAATAATTCTATTAGAAAGCAAATGAATTATTAATAAAGAATTAGTTTGAGATTACACTATAAAATTAATATGAGATTTAGTTAATGTAGATTATAAAATTAAAGCAAACTTAATAATAGGTTTATTAGAAATTGCTGTAAAAAATAAACTATATCATGAGGTAATAGATTTTTCTAAATATGTAATAGAAAATAGATTAAGTACATATGAATTAATGATAACTGATTATTTTATTCTTATTTGAGCATCTTATCAAGAAATATGAAATTTAGAATCTGCAAATAAATATTTTGATAAATATATTATATGTATTGAGCATAAAAGAAAAACAGATGAAGAATATGAAAAACAAATAGTAAATTTTTTTAAAGATCCTAAACTCATAAACTGAAAATGATTAATAAGCTTAATGCTAGTCATACAGTCACTTAATGAATTATGATTAGACTACATTACACCAGAAAACTTATAACCTTTGACAGCTAGTCAAAACTAACTTAAAAATTTTAATCTATATTTCACACATAGGTGTAGTATCTTTACACTTTATTTTCACTGAGAGGTTTACACTATTCAGATAATAGTTATACACTCTCTTTTTTTATTTCTTCTATTATAATTTACATCATTATACTAGTATATTTAGAGCTAAATAGTTGGCACCTAAATCTATACAATGTATTAACTGTTACTTTTGGCTATTACATGCTAAATAACACTACACATAAGGTGGCTTATGTGTACCAATATCTTAATTTGCTTTAAAACCCTTATGGTACTAATGTAGCTAATACTTTTTAAAAGCAGACACAGGTGGTAAAGAATTGGTTAAATTGTAATACATAATGGAAATATATAGTTTTATTTATTAAATAAGGCTAAACTATAAAAAGTGTACTATTTTCATGTACACTTTTTATTTTTATATAGTATTATAAATAGTAATTTATAGTCTCTTATTATACTAATAATAATTATTTTAATCAAACTAATTTAGCTTCATCATTTATTACAGATTTTAGATTTTTATATATTATTATTTTAATAATCATAATTAGAAATAATTAAAAATTTACATATCCTTATTAGAAATATCAAAAAATCTTTCAAAAAATTTCATAAATTTTTCAATTACTCAATCACATTTTTTTGCATATTCTCAGCTTGGGCTAAAACGAGACATTTTAGGTACAATTTTAGTTATGCTTGTTCAATTTGTTATAATATTTCAATCTCTGAAAGAATTCTCTATAAATTTGTATGTTTCATTATGATTAAGATTTTCATCTTTGATAATTTTTTCCAATTCTTCTATTTTCTTTTTTTCTACAAATTCAATCCAATCTCCATCTACTGATGAAGAAATATCTAGAGATTCTATAAATTGTTCAATAAGATCTTTTTTATTACGAAGTTCAACACTTGATTCTACTGCTCTATTGATATCAGCAAGTATTTCTTTGTTTTTAGTATGATCTAAATGATATTTTTTAATAAGTTCAATAATGTAATCAATATTTATTTCTATTTGTTTTATAAGTTCCATCTCAAAAACAAGATCATCATTTATATTTTCTTTTTCATCATCTTTTTCTTTACTAAAGTCATTGTATAAATCAATATATAGACTATGATAATCTTGAATATCTCTTTCTGTTAATATTCATTTGTTAGCAAATTCATCGAAAGTTGTCAAAATATTACGAATTCTTAAAATTCAACCATAAAGTTTTATAAATTCTTTTTGAGCTTTTTCAGAATCTATTCTTACTCAAAGTGGATATTTTTCAGTTAATTCGTCAATTAAAGTTTTATATCATTTTACTTCTTTTTCTTCATCTTTATAACCATTATAGTATTCATCAAAAGTTTTTAATAATACAATTCAACTTGCTTCTTTATCTCCAAAAAGTGCAATTGCTTCATTTGTTCTTTTTTCAAGGTTACGAAAACAAACTATATTACCAAAAGTTTTAATGCTATTTAAAATACGATTTGTTCTTGAAAAGGCTTGAACAAGTCCATGTAATCTTAAATTTTTATCAACCCATAAAGTATTCAAAGTAGTTGCATCAAAACCTGTTAAAAACATATTTACTACAATTAAAACATCAATTTCTCTATCTTTTACTCTTTGACTTACGTCTTTATAATAATTTTGAAATTTGTCAGAAGATGTATCATAAGAAGTTCCAAACATTGTATTATAATCAACTATAGCATTTTCTAAAAAATCTCTTGAACTTGCATCAAGTCTAGTAGTATCTTCTGGATTTTCATCAATTGTTCCATCAGGTTCTTCTTCGTTTGCTGTATAACTAAAAATAGTTGCTACTTTTAACTTTTGGTCACTTGGAAGATTTTGAAATTGTTTTTGAAATTCTGTATAATAAAGTTTTGCCATATCAATAGATGATACTGCAAATAGAGAATTAAAACCTCTAAGTCTTCTTTCTTTAAGTGAATAAAAGCTATTTCTTTTTGTTTTTTGATCAAAATGTTCACGAATATACTGAACTATATTTTTAATTCTTTTAGGAGCAGAAAGAGCTTTTTCTCTATCAATATTTTTTACTTGTTCATCTTCTATATTTTCTGCTTCCTTTATAGTAGAAATATAATCTACCTTGAAACGTAAAACATTTTTGTCGGCGATAGCATCAACAATAGTATAAGTATGTAATTTTTCTCAAAATGCTTGTTCTGTCGTTTTTAAGTCTGGATGACCACCAGATGATGAATTTATAGCAAAAATAGGAGTTCCAGTAAAACCAAAAATATGATATTTTTTAAATGCTTTAATAATTGCTTTATGCATATCACCAAACTGTGAACGATGACACTCATCGAATATAAGTACAATATGCCAATCAAAAATAGTATGATCTTTATTTTTCTTTATAAATTTATCAAGCTTTTGAATAGTAGTAATAATTATTTTTGCATTAGGATCCTCTAATTGTTTTTGGAATTTTGCAGTACTTGTATTACTATTTGCAGCTCATTTTTCAAACTTATCATATTCTTTCATAGTTTGATAATCTAAGTCTTTTCTATCAACGATAAATAAAACTTTATCAATAGTAGGTAATTTGCTAGCAAGTTGTGCTGTTTTAAAACTTGTTAAAGTTTTCCCTGATCATGTAGTATGCCATACATAACCTCCAGCATCTATTGTTCAATATTTCTTATAATTTGTACTAGTTTCAATTCTATTTATAATTTTTTCCGTTGCAACGATTTGATAAGGTCTCATCGCTAAAAGAGATTTATCACTGGTAAAAATACAATATTTCGTTAAAATATTTAATAGAGCATGTTTTGCGAAAAAAGTTTTAGAAAAATCTATTAAATCAGTAATTGGTTTATTTGTATTATCAGCCCACCAGCTTGTAAATTCAAAACTATTACTTGATTTTTTCCCTTTTTTTGTACTTCCATTATTTTGTTCTTTGATATGAGAAAAACGAGTTGTATTGCTATAATATTTCGTATGAGTTCAATTTGAAATAACAAACAATTGCACATATTCAAAAAGTCCGCTATCAGCCCAAAAACTCTCTCTTTGGTAACGATTTATTTGATTAAATGCTTCTTGTATAGCAACTCATCTTCTTTTAAGTTCAATATGAACCATTGGTAAACCATTTACAAGAACTGTAACATCATAACGATTTGCTCTTACTCCATCATCCGTTGCATACTGATTGATAACTTGTAAATAATTATTATGAATATTTGTTTTATTAAGCAAATAGATATTTTTTTCAGTTCAATCATCACATTTCAAAATTTTAATATAATCTTCTTGAATAGTTATTGTTTTTTCTTCTATTCATTGTGTAGAATTTGAAATTTCTGTATCAAAAAAATGCCTCCATTCATTATCACTAAATTGAAATTTATTTAATTTTTCAATTTGAGTTTTCAAGTTTGCTTTCAAATCATCTTCTTTAGTGATTTTCAAATACTCATAAGCTTGAGTTTGCAATTGCTTAATAAACTCTTTTTCAAGAGCATCTTCACTTTGATAGTTTTCTGCTCTTCTTGAAGATGGAGTAAATTCAGCAACAACGGTACTCTGATTGCTTTGTGCTATGATGTTTATATCTTTATTTGTCATAAGTATTAATTATATTTAAAGTTTTCAAGAAATCAGTTAAATGTTTCGATAAGTAATTCTTTTTCTTCATTACTTGGTTCGTTATTTTCCATTTCTGACAATTTTCAGTGGCTATATAAATTTATAACTCTATGAAATTCTTCCTTTTTATCTCATGAAAGACAATCTATAGATTTACTATATCCTAAGAAATTTGCTGTTTTTTCCAATAAGGTTCTAAAAAGATTAAAATGATATTTTTCTATATCTCAATTATCAATAACTTCTTTAATTCTATTTATTATTAACAAATGATAAGCAAAAGGAGTATCGTCATCTTGTCATTTAAGTTCTAGTTTATTATTACTATTTTTTGATAAAATATAATTATATTTTTTTGCTTCCGCTTTTCCAATTCAACGAAAAGAATTAAACAAAACATTATAAAATAAAGCATGATGAGTAGTTAATAAAAAATTTAATTGTTTATTATTAGATCATTTTATTGTCTGAAAAAGTTTATCTGCAATTGTTATAATTCTAGCATCATCTATAGAAGAAACAGGATCATCAATTACTATATATTCTAAATTATCAAACTTATTTGTTATCCTATCTTC
>Ga0209142_1001603_pt1 | contig 12145 bp, 11 predicted proteins | sample SaaInlV_120m_DNA_FD_184678 | JGI IMG/M metagenome (GOLD analysis project Ga0209142, IMG submission 184678) | Marine microbial communities from expanding oxygen minimum zones in the Saanich Inlet - Saanich Inlet SI074_LV_200m_DNA (SPAdes) (version 2) | ecosystem: Environmental > Aquatic > Marine... | reverse complement strand
TATAACACCCGCTCAAAAGATGGCTGAATTGGAAAAAGTGGCTTGAAATGTGTCCAAGATTAACGGACCACTACAACTTATATGTATACACCTGAAGCAATTATTGTTACATCTATAGTCTTATAATTATATTACCAGTTCAAGATAAATATGGAATTTTCATCATCCTACGAATGGGTTTTTTCAAGTAATTTCGCCAATCGGACCCTGTTAAAAAATAAGAAAGAAACAAGAAATAATATTCTTATAGTTTCCAATGTTTTATTGGTATTTTCCTTATTTTATGCATATTTTAAAATTATTTTTTATACATTAAGGTCTAAGTTTGTTGAAACAGATAAGCAGATCAATGAAATTGGGCGAGTAATAATAAAGTCTGATCAAACAGCATATAAGAATTTAGTATTTGATAATTTAAGAAGAACATATATTATTAATGATGACTCTATAGGTGTTCTAGCCAGTAATGCTATAGCCAGTTATGGTGTTGTTAATGTTTTAACTTTTTTAAAGACTGCAAATTCTGGTATTTATCACTATAGAATGCATATTTGTGATGAGCCTCAATTGCGTAAGACCATCAGGGATTTTTTTCCAATGTACGTTGTGGCATTAGTTTTTTTTTCAGGCTTGATAAAGAATAAGAATATTTTTGTTCACTGTTATGGTCGCTCATCATGGTCATACGCTGCATCTTCAGTTGGAGCAAAAGTGATTCTTTCATCTCATGGTTTAGTTGGCATGACACACTATCAAGTGTGGCATAAAATTTATAGATTTTATGTTCATAATAAAGATGAGGCTGTTCATTATTTAAAGGTTGATAAAATAAGTTCGATTAAATTACTTAAATTTCCAGTAATTGATACACATAATAAAATAGTAATTGTGTTTTTGGGCGGAAGTGAGAGAAATATGCATGAATTAAGGCATATGTATGATTTTTTTAAAAATAAAAAATATGAAATTTTGATAGTGCCACACCCATCGGTGAATAAGTTTGAGTACCCTAATTTAGTATTAGATTTAGAAGCTAATTTTATTAGTTCAAATGGTATTTTAGGAGAGGATCTGATTATTAAGTACAGGCCTATGTTTGTTGTTTCATGGGCTTCAACAACTCTTTCTAGTGCTTTGAGAATGGGGATAATTCCAATTAGATTTCTTGATTTGGATCAATATAAATTACATTTAGAGGTATCCTTCAATTTTAATAATAGGACATTATCTTTCCCGAACGATTTAAGTACAATTTTACTTTCAATAAAAAGTAAAAATAATTATGCCAAAACCTTTTTAAAGTTAAATTCATAATGCTAATATGAATTCCACGGTCGAATGCAGTATTGTAATGTCGGTCTATAACGACTGTACCCATCTAGAAGATGCAATTAATAGCATCTTAAATCAATCATTTTCAAATTTTGAATTTATTATTGTGGATGATGGGTCTACAGATCCTAGTGTTTCTATAATTCGTGATTTTAATGATAGTAGAATTAAGTTGTTTATTCAAGAACATAAGGGGTTGCCTTCTGCATTAAATTATGGAATATTAAATTCTACCAGTGACTTAATAGTAAGAATGGATGCAGATGACGTATCGCTCTTAGACCGAATTGAAAAACAAGTTGCGTTTATGGAAAAAAATCCAGAAATAGCTCTGATTGGTGGCTCAGCAACTTTGATAGATAGTAACAGTAAGGCTATCGGAAAAAGAATAGTGCCAGACAATGAAGAAGTTATACTGGGCATACTTCCATATGCTTGTCCTACAATACATCCGACCTTGTGTTTTAGGAAATTTTTATTTGATAGGTTGGGAGGATATCGTGAAATTTTTACATATTCTCAAGACTATGATTTAATTTTAAGGATTGTGGATTCTGGTTATAGAATAACAAATATTCCTGATATTTTATTAGAGTATAGGACTAATAAAAAACATAAGGCAGAAAAAATATACAAACACACAAAATTAGTATTGTTGGCTCAGCGACTTCATAATCAAAGGCGTAAGTCATTATGCGAAAAAAAAGAATTATTGCAACCATTTGATAATATAATTTCATTGAGCTGGATTAGACGTATTATCTTCAACGCTTACTATCAGACATTATTATTAAGTTCTCTAAATGCCTCTCCAAGATATTTATGGAGAATGCTAAATATAATTATTTGTTTACTTGACATTGATTTATTCAAAGTAATGTATAACGACTACATGTTTCATAAGGTATTAAAAAAATACAATGGACATTAGCGATCTATTGAATTGTTTTGATATGGGCTATTGGTTATGATTAAACCTGTAAAAGTTTTATGTATTATCGACTCATTAGGTTATGGAGGTGCTGAAAGGTTGATTGTGTCTATTTTGCCTCATATGATAGAAAATAATATTCAAGTGGATGTTGTGTCATTATCCTCAGATCTCCCCCTCTTCGATGAACTGAAGAGAAAAAATATTAATGTTATGTCAATTTCCCCCTTTCACAGATGGTCAGTTATTGAAATAATGTATAAAATCTTTAATATATGCCGAAATGGTGATTATGATGTAGTTTGGGGGCATTTGTATTTTGGCAACCTTTATTCGGCACTAATTGGTCGTTTTTTACCAAAAATTAAAGTTGTTTGGACGCTTCACTCACCTAGAAAGTGCTCGATATCTTCGAATAAAGTTTGGAACGTTATTCGTGATTATATTGAAGTATGGCTTGGCCAAAACTTGACGCACTCCATAGTTTCTGTTTCTAATGCAGTTGCTGGTGATTACAGGAGTACAACAAGTTGGAATAAGATAAATGTAATCCATAATGCTATAGATTTTTCTGTTTTTCCCGTTACAGCATCCTACAAAGAGATTCGAAATATGCGTTATAAATATGATATACCCTATAATGATTTTTTGATTGTAACTCCTGGTAGATTTTCTCCAGAAAAAGGACATAAGGTTATGGTTCTAGCTTTACTTGAGTTGGGCGATAAATGTAGTAAGAATATTAGTTGGATAGCCGTGGGAGGAGGATGTAAAAAAAATATTTTGGATTTTATTCAAAAAAATAAAACACATTGCGCAATCAAATTACTGGATGCTTTACCTCACTGTGAGCTTCTAAAATTAGTACAAATATCGAATTTAGTTGTTATACCTTCAATTCGTGAGTCGTTTGGAATTGCGGCTGTGGAGGCTATGGGTTTAAGTGTTCCAGTAATCGCATCAGACATTGATGGATTATCTGAAGTAGTGACTGATGCTACTGGGATTAAAGTTGAAGTTGGTGACAGTACAGAATTAATGAATGCAATTTTGCTAATTTGTAGTGAAAGTAATAGAGATATAAATAAAACTAAAACTATGGTGGTAAGTGCTAAAAAATATGCAATGAATAATTTTGACATAAAACCTTGTGCCAAAAAATGGTCGGAAGTCATAAAAGAAACATTATGATAAGTCTTTAATTTATTGTAGTAAAATCTTATCTTTATTGTGTCTTATTTCATGCTCAGTATAAAAAAATATGGAGCCCCATGTTAAAAAAAAATGGTAAATCGGAGAATGAATTAGTTTCTATAATAATCCCTTGTTATAACTATGGTGAATATGTTAAAAAATCAATAGACAGTGCACTAGGTCAAACATACGATAATATTGAGGTTGTAATAATTGATAACGGTTCTACTGATAATAGTTATTCAGTTATTAAGGAGTTTTCAAGCGATAGAAGGGTTAAAATTTTTAAGTTCGATAAAAATATTCCACCAGGAAATAAAGATTATGTTGTTGGTTATGCAATATTAAAGTCAAAAGGGAAATATATTAGTTTATTAATGGCGGATGATTGGTATTTTCCAGATAAAATTAAAAAACAAGTTGAGTTATTTAATAAATCCCCTAATTCGGTTGGAGTTGTTTATTGCCATGGGTATCATTTTTTCGATGAATCAAAACAGTTTAAAAAGTGGAAGATGCAATCTGTGAGTGGCTATGTCTTTAAAGAATACCTGTCAAAGGGAGATTTGGTTATACCTATATCTCCATTAGTCAAGAGGTTTTGTTATGATATTATAGGTCTTGAAAATGACTGGATTGGATCAGAGTATGATTTTTTTATGATGAGTCAATATGTAGATTTTGATTATGTTGATGAACATCTTGTTGTTATGCGCGTACATCAGAAAAATGATAGATTTAATTTTTTGTCAGTATATGAAAGGGTGAAAAGGTATCATAATGTGGCTTTGACGACTGAGGCTACAATTAATAGGGGAGGGGAATACCTTATTAGAAAAAGAATGGCAAATAATTACCTTTCATTTGCTTATGATTTTATTAAAATAAAACACGATATGGTTCATGGGTCTATGGCGATTATTGATGCGGTTAAATTATTTCCATTGTATTTTTTTAAGCCAAAAGTGATAATCGCACTATTACTAACGATTATGCCCTCTATGATATATAAACATATTTTTTCTGTATACAGAAAGATAAAGTTGTGATGTAATTTTATTTAATTAGGAGATAAAAAAATGAAGGCTGTAATATTAGCTGGAGGTCTTGGGACTCGAATTATTGAAGAGACTGATACTAAGCCAAAACCAATGATTGAGATAGGCGGAAAACCCATCTTATGGCATATTATGAAATTGTATTCGTCATATGGAATAAATGATTTTATTATTTGTTGCGGTTACAAGGGTTACGTAATTAAAGAGTATTTTGCCAATTATTTTCTTCATATGTCAGACGTGACATTTTCTATGGAGTCAAATAGTATAAAGGTCCATAATCAACGTGCAGAGCCCTGGAAAGTGACTTTGGTCGATACTGGAGAGGTTACTATGACTGGTGGCCGATTAAAGCGTATTAAGTCATATGTTGAAAATGATAATTGTTTTTGCTTTACATATGGTGATGGAATTGGTAATATTAATATTGATAAACTTATTGCATATCATAATAGTAAAAAGACCTTAGCAACAGTTACTGCAGTACAGCCGCCAGGTAGATTTGGAGTTTTAGCTTTAAAAAATGGCAAAGTTAGTAGCTTTAAGGAAAAGCCACGAGGCGATGGAAAGCGGATCAATGGTGGATTCTTTGTTCTTTCTCCTGAAGTTATAGACTTAATTGATGATGATAATACTATCTGGGAAGAGGGTCCCGTTGAAGCGCTATCAAGTAGAGAAGAAATGGCTGCTTATGTTCATGATGGATTTTGGCACCCTATGGATACATTGAGAGATAAGAGACATCTTGAAAAATTATGGGCACTGGGCAACGCGCCTTGGAAAACATGGATATAAGTACAAACTTCTGGAAAGGAAAAAAAGTACTTATAACTGGGCATACTGGGTTTAAAGGAAGCTGGCTCTCTTTATGGTTGCAACTTCTAGGTGCTAATGTAATTGGCGTATCTCTAGACTCAAAAACTACTCCGAGTTTGTATAAACGGGCAAATGTAGGAGAGAATATTATTAGTCTTAGACAAAACATCTGTGACGGTAATAAAATAAAGAAAATCTTTCAGGAGCATCAGCCTGAAATTGTTTTTCATCTGGCCGCGCAGTCTCTGGTCAGGTATTCATATCGGAACCCTGTTGAAACGTATAAGACAAATGTTATGGGTACACTTAGTGTTCTTGAGGGCATACGTAGTGTTGATTCTGTGCGCTCTGCAGTTATGATTACTACAGACAAATGTTATGAAAATAAAGAGTGGGCTTGGGGGTACCGTGAAATTGATACATTAGGTGGTCATGATCCTTATAGTAGTAGCAAAGGTGCAGCCGAGCTATTGATAGCATCATATAGAAATAGTTACTTTCCGAATAATGAGTTTGATGATCATAGAACGGCAATCGCATCTACTCGTGCTGGAAATGTTATTGGAGGTGGAGATTGGGCGGATGACCGCCTTATTCCAGATATTGTTAGAGCTTTTCAAAATAATAAAGAGGTTTGCATTCGAAATCCAAATGCTACTCGCCCATGGCAGCACGTCTTAGAGCCTTTGTCTGGATATTTGCAATTAGCAGAATCCCTTGCCGATGTTGGTGTCAGTTATGCGGAAGCTTGGAACTTTGGCCCAAAAGAGGAAGATGAGAAACCAGTGCATTGGATTGTCGATAAGATGGCTGATTTTTGGGGTAACGGCGCATCTTGGAGTGTTGATGGCGGTAGTCACCTGCATGAGGCAAATTATCTTAAGTTAGACTGTTCCAAAGCGCATTCTAAGCTGGGGTGGCACCCAAAGTGGGATCTAAGTACGGCGTTATTAAATGTGGTCAAGTGGCATAAAATTGAAAATCAAAGCAATGAGTGCAAAGGTATTTGTATAGAGCAAATAACTCAATATATGAGTAATAAGAATAGGGGAATGGGCGTTAATGATATGTAGGCACTGTAAAAGTAAATTAACTCATAAATTAGTAGACTTGGGCAAACAACCGCCATCTAATGCATACTTAACGAGAGATAAATTAAACTGTATAGAGAATGATAAATGCGTAGAAAAACAGTACCCATTAAAAGTTTTAGTTTGCGATAATTGCTTTTTAGTACAAACTGAAGATTTTGTAGGTGCTAATGAGATGTTTTCTAAAGACTATGCCTATTTTAGTTCATATTCTTCAACATGGGTTAATCATACGAGAAGCTATATTGATCTAGTTGTTAATAGATTCTCATTAAACAGCAGTAGTTGTATAGTAGAAATTGCGGCGAATGATGGGCATTTATTACAACATGTTCAAAACAAAAAAATCCCTTGTTATGGAGTTGAACCTACTGAGAGTACTGCATTAGTTGCTAGGAGTAAAGGCATAGAAATTGTAGGAGAGTTCTTTGGGATAGATAACGCAAATTTCATAGCCAATAAGCATGGAAAAGCTGATTTAATGGTGGCTAATAATGTTCTTGCCCACGTACCAAGAATTAATGATTTTGTTAGTGGTTTTTCAGTTGTTCTTAAGCGTGATGGTGTCGCTACATTTGAATTCCCATATTTGCTTAATTTGATAAAAGGGAGGCAGTTTGATACGATTTACCATGAGCATTATTCGTACTTGTCTTTCACTTCTGTTGTGAACATTTTAAGTATGAATGGACTTATGATTTTTGATATTGATGAGTTGAGTACTCATGGTGGAAGTCTTAGAATTTATGCTCAAAGGACTGATACAGGAATACGATCAGTAAGTAAAGCTGTTCAAAGCATGCTTATTAAAGAGAGATTAGCAGGAATGAATTCAATTCTATTTTATTCAAAATTTCAGAAAGTTGTTGATAAAATAAAACTAGAATTTCTTGAATTTCTTATCAATGCAAAGCGTAATAAGTTAAGAGTGGCCGCTTATAGTGCTGCCGCAAAAGGAAATACATTGATAAATTTCTTAGGTATTAAATCCGATCTAATTCACTGTATTGCAGATAAAAATATTGACAAACAAGGAAAGTTTTTACCAGGAAGTCACATACCTATAGTAAGTGAAAAAGAGTTAGAAAAATACAACCCCCACTATGTGATAATAATGGCATGGAATATTAAAGATGAAATTATTAAACAATTAAAATTAAATCAAAATTTGCATAGTAAGTTTGTAACTGTAATACCCGAGATAATAGTACAGTAAAATTTTATAAATGGCAACGATTCTATATATCACTTATGATGGCCTAATGGAGCCTCTTGGCATGTCACAAGTGTGGCAGTATCTCAAAGTTTTGAGTAAAAATAATACTATTACTATTATAAGTTTTGAGAAATCGGCAGACTTTTTAGATAAAGATAGATTGAGTTGTCTCCGTAATGAAATTGAAAGTTATGGTGTTACTTGGCATCGACTCAAATATCACAAAACTCCTAGCATAATTGCAACAGCATATGATATTGTTCGTGGTATCCTACTGGGTATCTTTTTTGTCAAAAAATCTAAAATAGAAATTATTCATGCTAGAAGTTATGTTCCGGCATTAGTCGCTCTTGTTATTAATAAACTGCTTAACATTAAATTTATTTTTGATATGCGAGGTTTTTGGGCAGATGAAAAAGTCGATGGCGAGGCATGGAGTAAAAATTCATTAGTGTATAAAATAACCAAAAAACTTGAATGCGGTTTCCTTACGAATGCAAGTTCCATTGTTTCACTCACTAATATTGGGCGTAACGATGTTTTGTCTTTAGATTGTATGAAAAATACTAGAAAGAAAATTGTAGTTATACCAACATGCGTTAATTTGCAATTATTCCAACAGCAACACCTAAAATTGCCTGTGCATAATAACGATATAGACCACCATTTTGTTCTTGGTTATGTTGGATCCGTAGGCACATTTTATTTATTTGATGAAGTTTTAAAAAGTTTCAGAGCTCTCTTAAAAGTTAAAAAGAATTCAAAACTTTTAATAATCAACAAAGGGCAACATGAATATATTCTTAATAAGATATCAGACATGGGTATTAGTGAAAGTCATGTGGAAATAAAATCTGTTGCATACGATAAAGTTGCGGTTGAGATAAGTAGAATGGATGCCGGTATTTTTTATATTAAACCAGTATTTTCGAAAAGATCTAGTTCCCCGACAAAATTTGGAGAGTTTTTAGGGTGTGGGAAACCTTGTATTAGTAATTTTGGTGTAGGTGATACTGAATCTGTACTTGAAGGAGAAAATGTTGGTATCGTTCTAAAAAGTTTTTCTGAGAGTGAGCATGTGGAAGGCATCAATAGACTCTTGGAGTTGATTAAAGATAAGAATATACAGGAGAGATGTACCCAGGTTGCAAAAGCGCACTTCTCTCTTGGGCTGGGCGTTGAAAAATATAATAATATATATAAACAGTTGGTCGACAAATAGTAGCAGTTCTTCGTAACTCCCAGTAAGAAGAGGGTGGGAGCGCCTCGGCGATAATGTCATTAATTACATTTCTTTCTTCGTATTACATAAAAATTTATTAAGAATGAGTTATCACAATTTAAAAATTGGTTATGTGCCCCTTAAATCTGACCTTGTTACCGCGCCTGGAGATTATAGAAGGTTTGCTCATTATGCGGAAATTAGAGAAATTGATTATGAAATAGCCAGTTTCGAAAAAGTGTATGACGTGGTTGTGGTTACTCAAGGTGCCGATATAACTCTTTGGAGAGATTATCAACATGGAATTATAATTTATGACTTTATAGATTCTTATTTATCTATACCAAAGACTAATTTTAAAGCTCTTTTCCGCGGATTTTTTAAGTATGTAGTGGGGCAGCATAAAAAATTAGAGTTTAGCTACTGGAAGACAATTAAAAGAATGTGCGCTAGAGCGGATATTGTTATATGTGCAACTAAAGAGCAGCAAGACGATATTTTGTCATACTGTTCTAGAGTTCCAATAATTTTAGATTATCTCGATAGTGTTGTTCAAAATGCAAAAGAAAATTATCAATTAGGCAGTCCTATTAGATTATTTTGGGAGGGGATGCCCAGTAATTTATTTCAGTTAAAGCTAATTAAAAATGCTTTGCTACGCCTAAATCAAAAATATAATATTGAGTTGCATATCGCAACCAACCTTATGTATTTTAGATTTTTGGGCAAGTACGGTCTTACTTCGGCTAAAAAAGAAGTTGGGAGGATTTTTGAGAATTCTATAGCTCATGAGTGGACAAAAGAAACCATTCCAGATTTGGTTCGCCAGAGTGATATTGCAATTATTCCAATTGACAGTAGATACTCGTTAAATAAATTCAAACCTGAAAACAAAATTTTATTTTTTTGGAGGATGGGGATTCCAGTAGTTGTTTCCGATATACCATCTTATATTAGAACAATGAGAAATGCTGATTTAGATTTTGCATGTAAAGATGAGGTTGATTGGTATAAAAAAATTGAAAGTCTAATTTTGGATAGTTCTATGCGCCAAGCTACCGCTATTGCCGGAAAACAATATGCTGATAGAATTTCCAATACCAAAGTAATTACCAAAGAATGGGATAATGTATTTGAATCTATTAGAACTTCATCTAGCTCTAGTTAATGTAACAACATTAATTCTGCATACAATATCATAAGATTTATTTGGCATATTTGATAAAATTTCTGAGTTTAAATATTAAATCAAGAACTACAAAATTTTCTATATTATAAATTTAACAAAGGCTTAACCACATCCATGAAAAATATTGATCCTAGTACAGTTGAAAGCTTTGGTAATGAATGGAAGAGATTTAATCAAGCTACAGTGTCAAATGACGAGCTAGCAAAAAACTTCAATGATTATTTTGAAATTTTTCCTTGGGATATTATTGGTGAAGACTCTATAGGGTTTGACATGGGTTGTGGCTCAGGAAGGTGGGCTAAGTTTGTTGCGCCAAAAGTAAAGTATTTAAATTGTATTGATCCATCAGAGTCAATTGCTGTCGCTAAGAAAAATTTAAAGGAGTTTACAAATGTTGAATTTATTGCTAGATCAGTATCTGACGATGTTTTGGCAGAGAATAGTCAAGACTTTGGATATTCTCTGGGTGTTCTTCACCATGTTCCAGATACACCAAAGGCAATTGAGTCCTGTGTAAAATTTCTTAAGCCTGACGCACCTTTTTTGGTTTACTTGTACTACTCATTTGATAATAAATCCCTAGCATATAGGGGGATATGGAGGTTGACTGATATATTCCGGAGAATCATATCTAGACTTCCGTCTAAAGTAAAAGATATCATTACTGATATAATTGCACTGACGGTATACTTCCCATTGGCTAAACTATCAAAGTTAATGGATTTTCTTAAAATTAATATTGAATCTGTCCCTTTGTCATATTATAGAAATCATAGTTTTTATACAATGAGGACGGATTCTAGAGATCGTTTTGGAACACCCTTAGAAAAGAGATTTTCTAAAAATGAGATCAAAAGAATGATGCTAGATTCTGGGTTGACTAATATTAAGTTCTCTACCAATCAACCATTCTGGTGTGCCATAGGATTTAAATCTGTCAATAAATTAATTTAAAATATATGAAAATTAGGTTTTCGGTGATTAGCTTCGGTTTAATAACTTTGCTGTATTTCTTGGCATTAATTTGGGTTGAATCTAAGACTGGACTACGTGTTCAATTTGTTATGCTTTATGATTTTCTACCCATATTAATTGGGTTCTCCATCATTTCATTTTTGTTGAGATATTTTCGATGGCATTGGCTATTGTATCGAGTTAATTACAGTGTTTCATTCAAGTGGGGTTTTATCGCATATCTTACTGGTTTCGCTTTTACTGTTTCACCAGGAAAGTTAGGTGAACTGATTCGCATTCGGTATTTTAAACCTTTGGGCGTTGCACACCATCAGATTATATCGGCATTTATTTTTGAGCGCGTATTAGACCTTGTGGTTGTTCTATTTATTTCGTCACTTGTAGTTGTAAGTTTTGGAATTTTATCCTATGTCTTTGCCTTGGTAGTTATTGCGCTCATACTTTTATTAGTGTTAAATCCTCGTATGATTGAACATGTAGCTATCTATTATGATAAAAGACAATGGAAGACCACCTCTAGGTTTGTTAGGATCGTTCATCAAGGGTTAAAAAATATAAAAAATTGGATGAATCCGTTAGATATGGCCGTATCATTGGCACTCGGATTTTTGGCTTGGACTGCATTATCGATAGCGTTTGTATTATTACTAATATACTTAGATATAACTATTCCAATTTTTACAGCAATTTCAATCTATCCACTGTCAATGCTTTCTGGTGCCGCTTCTATGATTCCTGGTGGAGTTGGCTCTACTGAGGCAACAACAGTGGCAATATTATTATTTTATAAGGCACCTCTTACTATTGCAGTAGTGGCCGCTATAGGAATACGAATTTCAACCCTATGGCTTTCAGTTTTTTTAGGTTTAGTCTCTATTTGGATAATGGAGCGTAGAATTAATTAAAGAATTAAGATAACTTTAGGTGTTTTTTTAAAATTCCAAGAAAAATGTTGTTAAATATATATTTTTGCAATTATTGGACTTAGATTTAGTATTTGAAATTCGAGAACAAATTTTTTATTGATACATCAGTGCATTACCATGATATTATACTTTCAAAGTTATCTTAACCTAATATTTGTAATAAGAATTTTAGAAATATGAAAATTATATTGCCAG
>Ga0209142_1001599_pt1 | contig 12177 bp, 4 predicted proteins | sample SaaInlV_120m_DNA_FD_184678 | JGI IMG/M metagenome (GOLD analysis project Ga0209142, IMG submission 184678) | Marine microbial communities from expanding oxygen minimum zones in the Saanich Inlet - Saanich Inlet SI074_LV_200m_DNA (SPAdes) (version 2) | ecosystem: Environmental > Aquatic > Marine >... | reverse complement strand
GTTATAAAGATATCCATAAGTTTCAATATTGATGGGGCTGTCATTAAATACGGAAAAAGCACCAGTTTCGGTATCATCGAGGCTTGACCACTCTGAGTTTGTGAATCCTGTCGGGATTTCATCTCCATTATTGTAATGAGTAACCTTCAGGTTCTCTGTCATCCAAACCTGATCACCTATAACAACTGTTTCATACACATTCCCATCGATATCAATGCAGGAGTATTCACAACTTCCATCATCTGTATTTGCATCTGGATTGTAATTATCTGCCTCTGGATCTGTACATCCATAAGTGTTCTCACCATTTTGAAGACAACGAACTGAGAAACCATATTGTTTACCAGTGTATTGTGTAAATACCTCAGAGACGTCATAGTATAGATCATTGTACCAAGCATATTGTTGATTATAGTCTGATGAGCTCCAATAGTAACCTGCAATACCCAAATGTCTGGATTCTCCATCAAGCATACCAATATTACCTCCAGGTAAAGCTGTAAATTCGCTTTCATTTGAAGCACCTTCATTTGGGTAAATCCAATGATCCAAGCCGGCTTCTTTTAATTTCCCCCCTGCTATATTTTCACCTCCAAGAAATGAAAGTAAAACGTTTGATTCTTCGCTACTAGAGACATGCCATCCTTCTGGGCAAATGCCTCGCTCATCGTCAACGGCGTACCAATTGTAATGGTTGCCATAGGTTTCCCAGATGGCTGGGTCATTGTTGTAAATTGCAAATGCTCCGGTTTCAGTTTCATCTAAATTTCCCCATTCCTCACCAGTGAATCCAGTCTGGATTGGGTCTCCATTGTTATAGTGAGTCACCTTCAGATTCTCTGTCATCCAGATTTGGTTACCTATAACAACAGTCTCATAACTGTTCCCATCAATATCGATGTAGGAAAAAATGCAACTACCATTCTCATAAATTGAATTGGGATTGTAGTTAAAAGCTGTAGGATCGGTGCACCCTAAATATTCCGGGTTTAGGATAACATCAACCATGATAACGATGTCAATTATATTCAATGCAGAGTCATTATTGAAATCCATAAAAACAATATACTCTTCACCATCCAACACAACATCTACAAGTATCACTAGATCAACCACATCGACGTTACCGTTCATATCCAGATCACCCATGCTGGGATAAATACAGGAATCATCGGGATGAATGTAACTGGGGTCAAAATTGAGTGCCCAGTCATCAAGACAACCATAACACCATAATTCGTCAAGTTCTGTTGTTCCCTCTACACAACCACATTCATTCTCAATTGCTGTTCCACCGCATTCACCGGTACAATCTTCATATAAACAGGATCCATCATCGGTGTTTGCATCGGAATTAAAATTGCAAGCGGTAGGATTGGTGCAGCCATATATAGTACTATCCCAAAGTTCAAATGCCCCCATATCCGGTGATGAGCCTACAAAGGATGTCTGGGGTAGATTAATCAAAGTATCACCTTCAAATTCTAAGAATTGAATTCCGGCATCAATACAGGGAGAAGACTCCAGCAATGTAAAATCATCGTTAATATAATCTTCGAACTGAGGCCATGTTGATATATTTCCATCTCCTGGCCAACCATTACGAATATCTGAATAAAATGCATTTATTTGTCCATCTGATTCTTCGACTATCTCACTCAAATTATTTGGATTCCAAACTATTGAATTAATAATATTTATAATCCCAACAGAATTACCCAAAGTCCCTCCTGAAGTATTACTATTATTCACGATTGTTGTATTTTGAACGATTAAATTGGAACCATGATTCATAAATAAAGCACTACCTGACAATGATTGATTATTATTTATCACTGTCTTATCAATAATACTAAGCCCTTCTTGAGCACTTCCCCATAAAGCAATACCACCTCCATGGCTACCAGCAGAATTTTCAGTCAAGATAGATTCAATAATCTCTATGGTGCCAGAATTTCCAATACGCACTCCACCTCCATGTGAATCGGCACTATTATTACTAATATTACAGTCAAGTATTGTTATGTGTGAATCACTGGCTGTTAATCCACCGCCGTTGCTAGCGTGGTTTTCTGATATTAAAGTGTTTATTATATTTGATGTACTCCAACTGAATGCAATACCACCACCACCTAAGGATCCTCCAGTATTTTCAATGATTTTTGAATCTATAATGTCAATATCAGATGTTTTAATGAATAAACCACCACCCCACGCTGCTTGATTATTAAGAAAAGTACAGTTGGAAATGCTGAGATCTGGTGTTGTCTCACAATAGAGGCCACCCCCTGATGAAGTACTAAACCCATATTCAACTACACAAAATTCAAGACTGCTCTCAGCTCCATTTATGAAGGATAATCCATCATGGTTTTCATGACCTGGAAACTTTGTAAAATAAATACTGTCTGCAACGGTGCCTTCGGCAAGTAATGAACCATTAATGGAAAGTTGACTGTTTTCAACAAGCTGGATGGTTACCCCAGGATCGATACTAAGTGTTTGTCCTGTGGGAACTGTGACATTGCCCGTAATGGTGATGGGGGATTGTGCAATACCCCAATTCCCCTGTACGTTTCCTTCATACCCATTTAATATTGCCTCTGTTGACAAAGGAAACCTCGCGAATTCTGATCCATGAAGCTGCTCGGAATAAACTCTTAAAGTGTCCAAAAATATTCCAGGGCTATAGGGGACTACTTGTACGGTCAACACGATATGTTGACCTGCAGGAACTCCAATTGGTGTATCAGTTATTGAATTGAAAGGATAGCTAGAAACTATGGAACTGATTTGGAAATCATCAGGCGTATTATTGAATATCGTAATACTGTTTGTTCTTGAGTACCCAACTCCAATAATCCCAAAGTCTAATTCAATCGGTGTAACATAATACATACCACCACCTGTGTAGCCCATATCATTTCTACTTCCATCAATATCGTTAAAAAATTCGTTGGGATTCCCCGCATCTATGCATGGTGAACCAGGTTGCAATGTATAATCGCTCGATGAGGGATCAACCAACAGAGGATCCAAATGGATTACCCCATCCATGAATTCAATAGTTTCTGTTTCTTCAGTGAAATTAAAAAGATTAGAATATTGTACATTTATCTGACAGCTTTCACCGTGAAGATCACCTGAAAATATTGAATTAACTATTTCTAAAGTTGGTGTCGTGTTATATGGCCAGAAAAATACATTTGTATTGCTACTTGCAAAAGTGCAATTTGTAATGGATGCATCTAATCCATAATAAGTATGGAAAATCCCCGTACCATTTTCAGCGAAAATACAATTATCTAGATTCCATCTAATATGACGCTGTGTTTTCATTCCAATACCGTTGCCAATTATTTTACAGTTGGACACATTTAGTGTTGCATTGTAAGACGTCATGTGAATCCCCCAGCCCGCACTATGAATCGTAAAACCAGAAATGTTTAAAGTATTGGAAGTTGTGAAATCTGCTGCGTTTATTGCGATTTGAATTGATTCTGGTGGTGAAATAAATGTAGAATCTGCACCAGATGTGGACATTAGAGTTACTGATCTGCTCAGTATGATTTCCTCTATATATTCTCCTGGGGATACCAAAACAGTATCTCCGGTGGCGGTATTGTTAATTCCCTCTTGAATGGTTGAATAATCTGCTGGAATGTTAATGATGGTTGAATGGATGAATGCGACAAAAATAAGTAGGATCGAATACTTCATAATACCTCCAAAGTATAATATTGATTTGGGGTATTATAAATACCCCTTGAAAAGCTTCATACAGCGTCGCCAAACAGCCCGTACAATTTAAAACCCAAGCGGGAGCTTCCAAGGGGCAGTATTTGCCCGTATGAATTCCGTCTGGATTTAGAAATAAATCAAATTCAGGCTGTTTGGCTGTTAAATAATACGGAAATTATTATGTATCGCAATATCGATTTCATATTGAGTTTTACTAATATTTGCATCAAAATTCAGTGACTTCGAAATCGGGCAGATATGGCCGAAAATCTTGAAATCGGGACTGGAGGTCATGATTAGGAAACTGGTTGACCAGTCTAAATCCAATATTTTCAACATCCTAGGATTCTGAGATATTCTGACTATATGCTATCTCCTATAGTATCAGCTAGTTAGATAGGCGGAAATCGTCAGGAATTGAGTGGTTTGACGGCCTAATCCGAGGTATTTGGCAGAATATGGGGTGAGCTATTGACTTTAGCCGATTTTCCTATTTATATTGAAATATGGGGGTAGATTATCTTCTTGAAATTAATGCATATCACTCTTGACTTCATGAGGGGGATTGTCTATATTAAAAGATGGGGGATAATTTAGTTCTCCTGAAAATACCAACCGACAACATCTGCCAAAACTGGAAAATGAAAACTTGACAGAAATAGATCTTTCGTTTATAATCAAAAGTATAGGAAGATATTTCGCAGCTCCAAGAGCAAAATTAAAATACATAACCAGAGAATACAGATGATACAAAATACCTATGAGTCCCGTGACTTTTATTTATGCGGGTACCTGTTGTCAATAGGACAACAACTTTCCTCCCATACCAGGGAGAATAGAATTACCACTTTTTTATTTCAAGATACTGATGAGCTGCAAGATGCCATAAAAAGATATTATAATATGGCAGCAAATGTAAATCCCGTTATTTATGGGCAAAGTTTACGCAGTTTAAAATCTTTAATTCACTCAAACCACACAAATACAGATGCAAACACAAGAACAACTACGAAAGGAATTATACAATAATATAGTAATCCGTAAAGATGTATATGCTACTCAGGAACCAAATGGAGCTTACTACCCAGTAAAAAAACATTTTCTTCCAGAGCTATACATTGACGGAAAGCAAACCACTGGCTCATATCTACTTGATAAAAACAATAAAGTAAAATGTTTTGTAATAGATATTGATCTTAATAAGAAATATGTAGATGAAGCTCGTGGTGATATATCAGAATACCTACCATTAATACAGAAACAAACTAAAGTAATAAACGATGTTTTCATTAAACATGGATGCGAGACTCTACTCGAATTCAGTGGAAATCGTGGATATCACATTTGGGGGTTTCTTTCCCATACTTCACCAGCTGTTGGAATAAGATCTGTTCTTCTTGAACTTGAGAAACAGTTTCCAGAAATTGATAAAGAGAAGTTACACTGGGAGATATTTCCGAAACAGGATTATTTGGATAAAGGTGGACTTGGAAACCTCATTAAGATGCCACTTACATTGCATCAAAAATCAGGAAACTATAGTTATCTAGTTGATGAAGATTTTAACAAGTACACACCTGATACATTTCCATCTATTGACCCCAGTAATTTCTTAGAGATCCACATCCCTAATAACGAACCTGTTAAATCTTCTCCAATTTCTACCCGGGTAGAAATTAATAGTGATAGTAAGACTCCCAAATTTCCACCATTCAATCTTGAGAGAATGGAGATCTCATGTGAGAAACTAAAGGAAAAGATTCAGAAGGTTTCCAAGAATCATCATATAGATCATGATGAAAGAATTTGGCTTGCTAATTTGTTTCTTGCCTATGGTCCTGAAGGTAAAAAGAAATTACATGAGTTGTTTGAAAATTTATCTGATTATAAACCTTACGAGACTGAAAAGCATCTCTCAAAATTACGAGGAATCCCATCCTTGTGTTCACGAGTGTGTGGGAGTAACCCATGTACAGCTATCAAGAATACAAGCTGGAAATCACCAATTGGATTTGGATACCAGCCAGATCCTTCTCAACTATTTCCAAAACAAGGAAGATATTGTGTGGCACCAAATAATAGAGATAGAGACAATGGCCGAGGAGATAGAATATTAACTGATTGGTTGATCTCTCCAATAGAGGTTGTTGACCTGAAGGATAGAGATGTTCTAAAATGTAGTATCACATCTCAAATTGGTACTCGTTACCCTGAAGTATATCTTGAGAATAGTGCCTGGCATAGTAAACAAAAACTATTACGAGCACTTGGTCATAGTGAACTAACCTTCCATGGATCTGATCTTGATGTTCAGAATCTGGCTCATTATGTTGCAAAACAAGTTCCCAAAAGAAGAAAAGGCATTGATTTTATTGGCATGTATGAGGATACTTTTGTTGCTGATGGGTTAAACATTACTAAAAAAGGGATTAATACAGATCCAGATATTTTGGTGTATGCCCCTGGAGAAGACTCATTACAAAAAAGAGTAAAGCCAGATATTGATGTGAATGATGGAGAGTATCATGAGCTAATTGAAGGACTTTACAAACACCTTCCCAATATTAATAAACCAGGGATTATTTATCCATTATTAAGCTGGATGTTTTTACTACCTTTTAAAAGTAGAATAATGAAATTGAAAGATGCTTTTCCAATTTTACTCGTTTATGGCGAACAAGGCTCTGGCAAAACTTCCACAGAAGAATTGATGCTCGAAATGTATGGATTTCAGGATCACTCAGTTACCTCTTGCAGAATAACTCAATTTGCAATGCTGAGTTTATTGTCATCTACAAATTGTATACCGGTTGTTCTTGATGAGTTTAGAGCTTCTGATATGAGGAGTCATCAAGTTGATTTTATCAAAGATAGAATCAGATTAGCGTACAAAGAATCTCTTGATAGCCGAGGAAAAGTAGATTTAACGGTTCGTAATTATAAAATGAGAGCGCCGTTAGTGCTGTCTGGAGAGCATAAAATATCTGAACCAGCAATTATGGAGAGAGTTATTTGTGGTGCATTTGATCAGGACCTTAAGAGTGAAGGTAGTGCGTCTTATACTGAACATTTCGATTTACTAAAAACTTTTCATCTACAGGGTTTTCTGCCAAGATATGTTAAGTGGAGCCTTGGAGAAGATATTGGAAAGTATTTTGACAAGGCAGAAAAGTATCTGAACACATTGGAATTCTACAGAAAGGCACCATCACGTACTAAATTCAATCTATCATGCCTGTATTGTGGGCTAGAATTGTGGAACGAATATGGGAAGCAGAATGCGATTACTCCACAAGATATCCCATTTAATGAAGTATTTGAATTTCAGAAGGATGAATTAAACTTATCTGACGCTGGAAGACATAAACGAGATGTTGATATTCTGCTTGAAACTGTGGCTGTACTTGCAGAAAGGGGTGAAGTAATGGATGGAGTAGAATATACTTATCATGGCACCTATCGAAAAGAGGATAATGGATTTACTGATGCTTTGCTTATAAGGGTAAAACCAATTATTGGGGCACTCAGAAAATATAAGCAGCAGACAGGTGATGACATCAATGTTATGGATGAGCAATCTTTTCGCACTCAGATACTTAAAGCGCCCTACTTTCTCGAATTTAAAAGGTTTTCATATAAAGGAAAACAGCAGAGATGGTGTGTACTTGATTATACAGAAATGTTATCTCGAGAATTTGAGGTCGAAGGATTTTATAAAGATGTTGATAAATGTGAGGATGCACCAGCGCTCGTAGTGGATGATGTGTTTGAACATATAAAATCCCATCAGAGTCTTGAAAGTAAGAAAGAAGTTATTGAGCATGTCAATTATAAAACTGGGGATTTTGATACTGATGAGATTCCATTTTAGTAAAATGCCTAGACGCCCTAGACGCGGCCTAGACGCGCACCTTGACACTCGATATGTAATAAATACAGTAACTTATTGCAAATTAGACGCCCTAGACGCTATAAACACACATTACATAAAGTATGAGAGTAATTTATTTCCCTTATATAGGGTGTATATATGTGTTCAAATGGCGTCTAGCGTGTCTAGATATCATGTAAGTACTTGTAAATTAACTAATAACACCTAGACACCCCTCCTTTTTAGGCGTCTATATGGCGTCTAGATTAGACAGAGGGCGTCTAGGATAAATAAGGAAAAGAATATAATGTACATTTTAAAAATAACAAATATTGAAGAACTACTACCCAATTATGGTCATCACTGGGCAGTGATGAGCGAAACGTACTCGGATATGAATTATGAAGACAAATATTTTGTACCATCAGTACAACCATATCTGTGATATCACATGATTCCAGAGGAAATACCAGATACCTATACATCATATCTGAAGGAGAAACTAAATATTGACAAGGTACCTGCAATTAGAGCAATCATGTGATGGAATCTTACGGTAAACTCCGAAGTTACAGAAGTGACTCTTGATCATATCTTTCACATAAATGAAATCCCATTTGGAATTATGTTTAATCCATATTGTCCAAGAAAGATGATAATAATGACATCATTTGGATTTCTACCTGAAAATAGAACAATAGTGTATTCAGGTGGAGATATGTGAGCTCAGTTTCCAATCGAAAAACTTGGTAAAGATTATAAAACAGTAGATCATATGATGTCGCTGTTTGCTATTGGAATAAAAGAAGCACGAAAGATCATACACCACGTAAATCGCTACCTAGAAATGAGGGGTAATCAATATGCACAACTCCAGGGTACTCTATACAGAAATAATCCCAAAAAACTTAATTACATCCCCGAAAGTGATATGCACAACTAACCATTAATAAAGGAGAAAAAACATATGAGAAAAAGAACAGATGAAGAATTACAACAACTAACCTTAAAAAGGAGACGTGAAATGGCGGAAAACATTTCAACTATCCACAAGATCTTATCAGGTAGATACAAACCTGAGGATGGAGAAAAGAATCCGAATCTTAAAATAAAAGACATACTACACGGGAAGTTCTTTACTGTCCCAACCCCTGGTATAGGTCCCCAATTAGAAACTCCGGCGTTGTATGAAAAACAAGAAGACCTGGTACCCACAGAGGATTGAAGAAATCTTTACGATCCAGACACAGATCCGAGGGCACCATAGTGTCTTTCAAAGTGGATCTTCCGGATTTTGGTTCCATCTCCCCACCCCTACTGAATTGGTAGATTGCCCGACTAGATAGAAGAAGTTTTATTGGTTTCCTCAGAGAAAAACCATTCTAAAATATTTTTTGGGATTTTTTTCACAGCCCTATAAAGCGGTTCAACACATGACAAACACAACTGACAGCACCCTCCCTGTGGATGATTCTGCAGGGAGTTTTAAACCTCATCTTTAGGAATTGTGCAGAGCTACCCCCCCCATAATACGAACCCTGGTCCTGCGACCAAAGGTCCACCTACTTTCCCAATCAGAAAACCGTCTGTGAAATATTTTTTTGAATTTTTTCCACGACCCCTTAAGGAAATCCCCTACTCCCTATAACTATATTCCAATCCATTATGAAATTCATTTGTAATTTCGTTCATGTTTTTGAAGGATATTAATCAATTTAAAGACATGAAGATATATTTACATATTAAAAATATTCAAACCCTCAGGAATTCTGATGGGCTTTTTATTTAGCAAATGGGAAAAGAAATGAAGAAAATTCTATTATCGATCATTATTTTAATTAGTCCAATATTTTCAGACATAGTTCATGTACCTGACGATCAACAAACCATTCAAATGGGGATTGTGTTCGCAGCAAACGGCGATACAGTGCTCGTTGCTCCAGGCACTTATACTGGTACAGGCAATAAAAATATTGATTTTTACGGAAAATCTATTACCTTACTATCCGAAAACGGATGGGAAAGCACGACTATTGATCTCGAAGATAATGGACGTGCTTTTTATTTCCATTTAAATGAGGATTCTACCTCAGTTGTTAATGGTTTCAGGGTTTATAACGGATACGTTCCTGATGATGGTGGTGGAATTTATATTGAAAACTCATCACCAAAAATAATTAACTGTAAAATTGAAAGCTGTTATGCAGGCGATGGTGCGGGTAAAGGTGGTGGCTTTTACATTAATACAAGTGGTAGTTTAGTTTTGGAAAATACAATCGTTGAATATTGTGGCAACAGTAATGAAACGGATTATGGTGGAGGTGGATATGTTTTTGAAGGTTCACTAATAGTAAGGAACTCAATTTTTCAAAACAACTATATGGATTTTCATGGAGGAGGGCTTTATTTATCAAATACATCTGCTCCAACTCAAATTTATGAGAGCCTTTTTCAAGAGAATGGTAACTCTCAAAGCAGTGGAGGAAATGCTATATGGGCGGATCATGCTTTATTAATTTTAAATCGATGCAATTTTTTCAATAATCAGGGATATGGATCAGGAGGTGCGATTCATTTAAATGCATATGGTGATGGTAACTCAAATATAAATAATTGTCAGTTTATTTCAAATGGGAGCAGTAGTCCAAGCAATTTGAATGACAACTCAGCTGGTGGTGCATTTAGGTATAATGGTGGTGAATATGATTCGTTGTTTATTGCCCATAGTATATTTAGAGAAAACCATACCAGCAATGACAGCGGTAAAGGAGGCGTAATTCATACTGATGGTTACATTGACATAGAGAATTGTGAAATGACAAACAATGGTGCTTGGCGTTACCCAGCTATTCATACTACTCATAATATCGAGGTGAATTTCTCAACGATAACAAATAATACTAATAATGATGGGAATTTAGGAGGTTTTGCTGATATTTATTTATCCAATAGCAATTATCAATCAGTTCTCACAAATTCAATCATCGACAGCTATTCTATCTATGATAATACTGCTCCATTCCCATTTGTTGAAAATATCTTTAATGATGGAGCTACTGCAGCAAAATTTATTGATCAAGACCACGGTGATTTCAGATTAAATATTCATAGCCCATGTATTGGTACGGGGAGTCAGACAGGTATACAATATGATTTGGCGGGTAATCCAAGAATAAATCCTCCTGGAAGTAGTCCAGATGTAGGGTGTTATGAGCATGCGCTAGCAAATACTATTAGCGATCCTGTCGGAATCTATATTTCACCAAATGGGAATGATACCCTATCTACAGGTATGATAAACGACCCTTTTGGGAGTTTATCCTTTGCTGTTAATAATTTAATTGATTACGATACAATTTATGTAAATCCAGGAAGTTATAATGATAACAATCTAATTCAATACAATGAGGAACACATTAGTACAATCGGTCTTGGAGATGTGGACGAAGTAATTTTGAATCTACAGACAGATGGTATTATTAATTCAGAAGGGTTTAATGATTTTAGAAACTTAACAGTCCAAACACAAAACGATTCTTTAATGTATGTTGGATCGGAATGCTCATTTGAAAATCTGATGCTTGAGTCAGACATTTATAGTTTTGGAAACGCAACATCAATCTCCTTGGAAAATGTAATTCTGGATGGCACAATAAATTTAAATTATTTCGATGATAGTTTTAACATTTGCCCTATTGATTTAAACAATTCAGAATTTCATAATATGTATATAAACGTGGATCCAGATTACACTGGGTATACTAATAATAAACGAATTATCCTAAATCTCAATAATTGTATATTCAACAATCTTGATGACTCAGGTTTTCCGAGCCATAATGGTGCTAATAATATATTATTTTTTGTCACCAATAGTAGAATTAATGGCGGGATAAATCTTAATAGCTCTGGATTTGATTCATATAATTGGAATGTTATAAGTAATTGTGTAATTGACAATGGCAGTATTACAATCTATAATGATGATCAAAATGGTGGAACAAGATCAGTTTACAATTTATTTAATTGTACTTTTTATAATTCAACTATATCCACAGATTGTGCTCCAAGTGGTATTTTTAAAAACAATATTTTTTTTCCAGATTTTTCAGGCGTTTTTCATCCTACTAATTCAGAACATCCAGTAATATCGTATAGCATGAATGCTCCAGATTCTGGCCCCGGGAATATTTTTGGAGATCCTCTATTAAGGGACCCAGCGAATGGAGACTTTTCTTTGTTTCCAGCATCACCATGCATAGATGTGGGGAATCCATTTGATGCACTTGATCCGGATTCTACCCGAACTGATATGGGAGCAATATATTTTAATCAAAACGGAGAATATGAACCTCAAATAACATCTATTCTCGATGTACCTGATGATCAGGGTGGAGCTTTAAGGATTTATTGGAATCATTCACCTCTTGATATAGAATTTGGAAATATTACACATTATGGTATCAGAAGATTACTTACAGATGGCAGCACTGATTTAATAACTCAAGTGCCTGCATTCCAAGACGAATCATACCAATTTGTCGCTTCAACATTGATGGATTCTG
>Ga0209142_1001593_pt1 | contig 12218 bp, 12 predicted proteins | sample SaaInlV_120m_DNA_FD_184678 | JGI IMG/M metagenome (GOLD analysis project Ga0209142, IMG submission 184678) | Marine microbial communities from expanding oxygen minimum zones in the Saanich Inlet - Saanich Inlet SI074_LV_200m_DNA (SPAdes) (version 2) | ecosystem: Environmental > Aquatic > Marine... | reverse complement strand
ACTCTCATTTGTACAGGTAATGGCTCGAGTATTGCGGCGTTATGATGATTTGAGATAATTGATCGATGAATTTTTACTCAAAATCACGCAGGAGTGGACGCTTGGAAAATGAGGTTTCGGATTCAGGATAACCTTTTACATGAGGGAGTGCTGCCGGGAAGTTGCACAACACTTCTCTGTGCCCAATATTGGCTCCTTTGGTCGCTATTCCTTCCTTACAGTTGTAGCCATTGTTGCCAGCGGACATAATAATGGATAGCCCTTTATCCACTACATCTTGGTAGCTTTTTCCAAATCTCCTGTCGAGTATGTAGGTGTTTTTTGTACTGACGTTATAACTAGATACTCTTCCCAGTGAGAGGTTGGCTACTTTTGCACCATGGTCTGCTGCGTAGTTCAGGCCCGTTTTAATTGCGTTGAAGTCTGCCATCAACTGCTGATTCATCACTTTGACTGGCAGGATATTGGCATCGAATGCGATTCCATGCATACCAATACCGTCCCGTCTGGCTGCAATAATTCCAGCTACATGTGATCCATGCCCCGCTGTATCCTCTACTTCTGATGTACCACTGATGGGATTGAAGCTGTTGATAATTTTGCCGCTGAATTCCACATGATCGGTGTCAATTCCGCTATCTAAGATAGCAACCGTTACATCCTTTCCTGTCCACCCCTGCTGGTATGCAGCTTCAGCATTAATCACCCCTTTTGCGTAATCGAATAGATATTCACTACCTCTCCAATTTATTTGAATATCACTTGTTGGTGTCAGCTTCTCACTGGATTGTTCCTCCGAATTATCGGCAGTGATGATCTCCTCTTTCAGTAGCACACGATCTATCTGCTGTGATGCCACCTGCTCACTCTGCCTGCCTGCTACGGATTTAGTGGTTTCTACTTTCTCACTCCCATCTGACATCTTGATAGTGGTTGTTTTGTTTTCAATCAGCTTGGTTACCTTTCTTGTCTCGTAGTTTTTAGTTACCACCTGATAGATTCTTCAGGTACCCTCAAACTCAACCACCTCCTCTATTGTTGTGGTCTCCGTTAATTTTGGCTCTCCTTCTGTTATCTCTTCTTGCTGGGTTACCACTACCTCACGGCTCACTTCTGTCGGCAGGTTGAGATAGGCGCGATAACGGACCAGCTCTGTCCTGTAAAAAGCTACTCTGGCAAGGTAGCGCTCGTACCAAGGTGCTATTGAGATACGATCTCTCACTCTCTTTGAAATTCTGTTGAAGAATTTCATAAGGCGCTCTGACCGTTTCACTGCATTACTGTATATCTGGATAAAGCGCTTGATGTAATAGATGCGCATACTATTCTGACGGATGGAGATCACATTTCCGTAGTAGCTCCTAAATCCATTCGCTACAGCATATTCTCCCGATGCTGCCCCACCATTTTCACGAATCAAGCTGATGGTCTTTGCTGATAGTGAACCGTACTCTTCAATAGCAAGCAGTTCACCCTTAAACTCTTCTATCTGCCCCAGCTCTTCTCCACTGAGTGCAAAACTGTTTCCCATAACGAGAGGTAAGACCACCGCCAATGCAATTTTGGACCATTTCATCATGTTTTTTCTCCCTGCTTTTCTGTTATTCAATTAACCGATAGAAGGATTATCGAACCCAACCGCGTTAATTTTTGTCGCATTAGAAGGTAAACTGGGGAAAACTTGTATTGAGGAACCAAAAAATGATGAATGCCACCCTGCGCCGCATTGAGACTCTGCGACTTATACCCCGCGCGCCGTACTGGATCACTGTTAGCGAGATCGTAGAACGGCTGGACATGCTGGATTACACCGTTACGCTGCGCACCGTCCAACGAGATTTGATGGAGCTTGCAAGTCTGTTCCCGCTTGATTATGAACTAAAGGGGCGGCTCTATCGTTGGAGGTGGCTGGAAAATGCAGAGGTTCTGGATCTTCCTGGAATGTCTCCACAGACTGCTCTCTCTTTTTTTCTTGCTGAACAGTATCTGTTTGAGATGATGCCCCCATATGCTGCTGTAGCACTAGAACCTCATTTCAACCGTGCTCGTGCTGTACTGAATGAGAGGAGATCAACGCAGCTTGGTGACTGGACCGATAAGGTTAGAGTGGTGCCGGAGTCACAGAATCTACTACCCCCCCCCATCAACCAGCCTGCAGCGGATGCTATTTATGCATCCCTGTTAGAGGGTAAGCAGTTCAGTGCAGACTATCGAAAACGTGGTGTAAAAACACCGAAACATTACGATGCCATCCATCCACTGGGGCTGGTGTTCCGCCAGCGCGTAATCTATCTGGTTGCTACTGTTGGGAGTCATATCGACCCCCTACAATTTGCACTACATCGTTTTACCTCTGCACGAGTGGAACAGAAACCTGTTCGCTGTCTTAAAGATTTCGACTTAGACACTTACATTCAAGGCGGGAATTTTGATTACCTGCTGGGTGATGAATTTAAGATTGAGTTACTGTTTTCATCCAATCGCGGAGAACACTTGAAAGAGACCCCTTTATCCTTCAATCAGCAGATAGAGACTGCTGAAGACGGGAGAATTCGGGTGACTTCTATTGTGAAGAACAGCAACCAATTGCGCTGGTGGCTATTAGGATTTGGAGATGAGGTTGAGGTGGTGAAGCCTGCCCGCTTCCGTGAGGAATTTGCCGAACAGCTGAATCGGATGGTAGCCATTTATCAGAGCGGGGTGTGAAGATCATCTGGTGCTTTCTCCCCTTTCCGTTGCTACCGATGCTTTGACGCTATGTGGCATCAGAACGTCATTTATTTCCAGAAGATTCCTATCACAACGATCTACAAAACTATCAATTTAGACAGCATTTACGAAATAAACGGCAGAGAAATGCATAAGAATCAGCAACATCTCCGGTCACGGGGATATCCGGTAGTTGTGACCAGAAGACCAGACAGCGACCAGACAGGCAATAAAAAAGGGCCTACCATTTACGGTAAGCCCTTGAAATATATGGTGGCCGGAGGTGGAATCGAACCACCGACACGAGGATTTTCAATACTTGTAACAGCCTATCACTGAAACTCATTTAGTCAATCTATTCACTAGCAGAGTGCATTATTGTTGTTTTCTAAGCGGCTTTCTGGCTTTGGCTCATTCCCACCACAAGCAATGTGAATTCAATAACTTACCAAACAGAACCAAAAGACCAGACAGCGACCAGACAGAGGAAAATTACCGTACTTTGCTAATGAGGCAACCTCCGGTCTGTTTGTGGCTTTAACGCGTTCATTCTTTGATGAAACACCGAGATGTAGAACACGAACAATAAAAACTTCCTCTATTTGATCTTGCGGTAGATCACATAACATTCATACGTGATTATCAGTATCTTGATCTTCTACGTAGAAACAATATCCTCCTAGATATACATGCTAGTTATCAGATGCATTCTTAATTTTAAGCTGATCATATTTTGACTGGTAATCCTCAACTTGCTTTTTTAATGCCTCTGAGATTGACGTCGTTTCCTTAACAATACCTTCAATCAAATCATAATTAATTTTCTTATCATTCGAAAGAAACAATGCTTCCACACTTTCCTTAACAATATTTTCAATATCAGCACCGCTATATCCCTTAGTCATTCTTGCAAGCCCTTCAAGATCCTCATGAAGAATTTTTTGCTTACGTTTCTTAAGGTGAATTTCGAAAATGTGCTTTCTCTCTTTCTGATTAGGAAAGCCTACGTAGAAAGTCTCATCGAATCGTCCTTTTCTCAATAGTTCTGGAGGTAATCTACTTATGTCATTGGCCGTAGCAACAACATAAACAGCAGAACTCTTCTCTTGCATCCAAGTAAGAAACTGGCCAAATAATCTAGTGGCCACTTCAGATCCACTGCCGCCAGATGCAATACCAGAAAATGCTTTCTCAATCTCATCAACCCATAATACACAAGGGCTAATCGCTTCAGCCTGCTGTATTGCTTTGCGCATGTTAGCTTCACTCTCTCCTACGTATTTACCCATCAACCGACCGATATCAAGACGTAATAGTGGCGCTTGAAAAAGCAGACCAGTAGCATGAGCCGTGAGTGACTTACCACAACCAGGCATTCCAACAATAAAGACTCCTTTTGGCATATCAACACCAAATTCTAAAGCAGCATTTAAGTTAGAAAAGATCTTTTGCTTTCTCATGAGCCAACTCTTCATCACTTCTAGTCCACCAACCTCTTCAATAGAATAGTGAAAAGGGACCATCTCTAAAATCCCCCCTTTATTGATAATCTGCTCCTTCTCGTTAAGGATTAGCTGCTTATCATTTCGATCTATACCTCCGCCATTATGAAGGGCAAGATTGAGCAACTGTTCAATTTCAAGTTGACTTAATCCCTTGAAGGCCAGAGACAATTCAGAAAAATCACTCTCAGTAACTTCTTCGTCTACTTGATTAATGAATTCTGTCATAATTTTTCTGATTTCACTTTCGTCTGGCAATGGAACCTCGAATATAGTTATGAATTTCTCAAGAATTACTGGAATCTCAATCACTGGATCAACAATAAATATTGTTGCTTCTACATCTTCAAAACGGTCATCAATCATCTTGTGGACAATGGACAATATTTTCGCGACTGAACGCTGATCATCCATAAGAATCTTAGAGATCCCCTTGAGAACAATAAATACCTTTTCTAGCTGCTCAATCACATCGAATTGCTCTAATGCAACTGGAAGCTCCTGATATTCGGCTAAGGGGCGTTTGTAGTCAAAGTCCACCCAGCCGTTGGCTAGATTCCACTCTTGGATAGAGCGACCCTCAGCAAGATCCTTAATTAATCGATCAGCCTTTCGGTACTCAAAGGTTTGCAGATATATAATCGGGAAAAATGAATCAATGTAACCTTGTATACTACTTTTTAGCTTACTCAAAATAACACCCCTATACATTCTATTAAAACAACATCACAAGTCAACACTTCTGATAAAAACCCTCTCTCTACTCTGATTTTACTTCTAGAAAGAAGAACATTAATAACAGCACCTGAATCTCTAGTTTATAGTAAATAGATAAGAGCTTATAAATAATCACCATAAATCCTGAACATAAATAAGAAAGAAACTTACTAACTAACCAAGTCATATTTTTTCTATACACTCTTTCTTCTTCTAGATTAAATCTTTTGATTTCATATATTTTTCGATGTCGACTGCAACATCAATCTAGATAGGGTTATCTTGAAAATAGAAGCATTTCCTAAAACAAATCCTGAAAAAAATGTACAATCACCTTCATCAGAACATTCATTTCTTTCATAATTATCAAGTTCTACCATATCCATAACCCCCCGCCGAAAATCATTTTCATCATCAAACTTAATTTGTACGCTTGGACTATCACCAATCTGATACATTAATTTATTTGAGCCATCGCCATCTTCTTCATTATTTGAGACCAGGTATATTTATTCGAAAAGTGCAAATTTTTCTTCTTTGTTTTCAAGAATCTCATCTAGTTCTTCCTGAGATGTAACAACTGCTCGCGTATCCATATTTTTACGATCTTCTGTTGAACCATTAAAAATGATCCTTAGCAATAACAAGTGGATCCTTTCCATCTAATACTTGTAAATAAATTTCAAGCACCTTCAACTCAGACAAAATATCTTTCTTAGTTAAATCTTTTTACTCCAAACATGGAGCACATTTTATAGATCTGAGCAACATCGTCATCCTCTCCAATGCTTCTTAAATCACTCACAACGGAAGCATAACAACGACTCTTTACCCACTTTAATAGTCTTCCACTCTTAAGTGTTTGCAATCATGTCAGACAAATTAAAATTGCTTACAACATCTTCTATGTGTTCGGCACTTCACTCCATCTACTTCGATATTCAGCTTTATTACCTTAGCCATTTTATTCCCCTAATTGCCATTATCTTGATTTAGTAACTTGATGGCTCGTTATCCACGAACTAGTCTGACATGTGCGTGTTCCTTGAGGCTACACATCTTCGATTTACCAGATTTAAAAGAAATTACATGTCCTTTAATAGTGTCTTCTTTTGGGTTAAAAGGACCATGGGAAAGATGATCTATCATGAGATCAATGGCATCTTTATCATCATCATTTACGTCATCTAGCACAGTTGATGTCCAGAATAAGTTTTCCTCATTAACTCCTTTCAGATCGGGGAAAAATTCCGCGTTAATAAAATTACGCTCAGAGTTTACATCACGCGAAAGAATCGTCGTCAGCTCTTGCAGTGTTGGCACTCTCCAGTCCGTGTGCCCACAGTACACTTCTTGGTTAAACCTATCGATCAACATATTCCACTTTCCCCACTGGTATGTTTTTCTAAAATCACCTGGCTCATTTAATTGCCACGTTAAGCCAGATTCAGAGTCGAAGGCTGACTTCCATGCAACTGCTGTTCTTTCTAGTTCTTTCCCTTCTATATCAATTTTGACATAGCGCTCATTTATTTCTGGCATGTCAAAGCACCCTCTCTTTGACAGCAACCACCTGATATCTATTGGAAATTCTGCAATCAGGCTGTTCTTCATTTTCTTCGTAACTGACAGAAAATCCTCTCCAGATTCTAATCTCTGGTAGACAACTAATGAATTCATTTCTAACTGCAAATCAGATTCTGTAATGTCATCAATCGAAAACAATAAACATAATTCTCTAGCTTGTTTTAATGGTGAATCATCCATAATCAGACTCAGTTTTTCTGCAAACTCTTTATTTTCTCTGCTTTTTGCCCATTTAAGTAGTTTGCCACTTTGAAAGTTATCAACAACCTCCATTAAGTTAAAATTATTCCTCACATCTTCTATTGATCTACACTTGCAACCGTCTATAACAAGGCTGATCTTTATAGTCTTTGCCATTTTTTATTCCTTTTTCATCAATTAAACAACCTTAAAGGTTGCAGAGCAATATCTTTAATAAAGTTGATCGCATTTTTAGACTTCTCATACACCTTCGATATGATAGGCTTTGCAGCCTCATAAACTTTTTTACTTGCGCTGTATATCTTTTTCCCATACTCAACACCTGCCATTCCCCCAATTATGCCTCCAATTACTGCTCCAATCCCAGGTAGAATCAAGTTTCCTAAGATTGCTCCTCTGCCTGCTGCAATAATGCCCATTGACGCTGTAAGTGAAGTTTGTCCCATCAGGTCAAAACCTTCTGCCGTAGTTAGCTCACCCTTTGCAACCTTGTAAAGAATTTTTGTATTTTCCATTGCGACATAAACAGCATTTACTATTGGCGCAGCTGGAGTATTCTGTAAAATACGAATCCATCCACTTCTAGCTGCAATAATGACGCCTGTTGATACAGCTGTTTGTACACCTAAAGATTTTGCAGAGTCTAGGCTTCCATCTACAAAGCTCTTAACATCTTCGCTGATCGGTTGATTTTTTTTCTCCTGTCCAGATATTTTATTCCAAAGTCTATTACCAAATATTACCGCACCTTGAATTGCTGCACTAAAACCTGCCATTATCAATGCTTGCTTTCCAACGCTCTTGCAAATTTCATACTTGTTGATGCTATCCCAAGAGAAAGTCTTAATCTCCCTTTGAATTTGTGCATCTTTCTGAATTTGTTTTGCCTTTTCATAACTCAAGGGATTCGACTGCACACCATCACATTCGATAAAATCAGTAGCTCCACTGATATCTTCAGCCTGCCCCTTTGGAACTAATTTTCGCTGCCCGCGATAGTCTCCTTTTTTTAAGTAACTCTCTGTTGCAACGCTATCACTACCATACTTAACCCCATATTTCTGTATAATTTTGTCGCCTTCATCTCTAATCAAAATATCAACAGAATTTTTGTTATTACTTGCCTGCATCTCAGCTCGAAGTAGGCTTCCTTTTTCAGCCGCATTATTATTAAATGAGATAACATGCTCTGCTTCACCAATAAACCCATGAAGCTGTATACTTTCCTTGATGACACCATCTTTTCTATTTATTGTTTTGAACATAGTGTCGTTTGACTGCTTCAGAGCATAGTCAATTCCAGACGCGTATTGCCCAACACTTTCCACACTAGCAGCAGTAGATTTAGCCTCTACCATAGCTCCGATCCAGCTTTCTTTTGATTTACCTTTCTCTAAATGCTTCCTTAAATCCTCACTACGGTCATAGTTCCCCTTAACTGTAGAAATTATTTCCTCAGCTAATTGATCTCTTTCAACACGTCCTGGAAACACTGACTGATGTTTCTCTAACTCTTTCACGACCCATTCTTTTAAATCATCAGATTTATTTCTATTTCCATATGAGAAAATCGCATCTCTAATAGTTTCGGATGCACGTAATGCATTTTCTTCACTTCCAAATACATTTTTCACATTACTCGCGGTAGAAATATCATCAACATCAGGATCATTCTTATCATGTTTTTCTTTTGATGCTTTTCTCATTACTCTTACTCCCAATCAAAAATCTAGGCCAAATATCAACCACATAACTAAACTCAAGCAATGCGTTACATTGATGATCTAACAAAGTATTTCTTATCATACAGTACAAACATGACCTTTTATTGGTACCCACAACATATTTCACTCCTGTAATAATATTACTCTGTCGTTACGCCATCTAATTCTATTGTGCTCTTCCAGCAGTGTAGGCTTCCTTGGCTCTTTCTTGAATCGTGGGGGGAGGTTGGTCACCCACCCAAATCAGGACGGATCGATTTTTTGTGAGCTGCGCTGAGAAGTAACGGGGAGTGATTGGCTGGATTGAGTAAAGGCACTCCCATCCAATCCAGCCATTTTCTGTTTCTCAATCGTTAGTCGGGCGCACTTAAAGCAGATTTTTTTGCTTTCTCTTCAGTTGCATAATGTGTTCTCGCTGATGCATACAGGTTGGTAGCCTTGCCATTTTCACCATCTTTCTCAGCTTGCTTTGCCTGCGCCCAGATTTTATCCCCTCTTTTCTTAGCAGATGCTGCTGCGTTTAAATAGGCTTTTTTAGTTTTTGCCATCACTATTCTCCATGTGTAGTTTGGTTAAATCTTATACTGATAAGGGTGGGACGATTCCACACCTCAAATCAATCATCATCGTCGTCATCGTCACTTCCCAGCCATCCAGCATCACCTGGCTCCATATCCCAATCACGACTCTTACCACTATCTTCAGACCCGTCATCGTAATCATCATCACAGCAACATTTCTTATACATGCAAATATCCTCACACCCTATAGTTAGTAAAAATAATCAAGCGCAGGGTGGTAACGCCCAATATCTCTCATTTTGATCTACCTTCATGGCCAAGCATTTGCGCTTGTCTCTTCCATGGTTATGAAAAACTCACAGAGGCTATTCTCTAACCTGTCTGCGCTAATTTTTGTCGCATAGCGGGTGAAAGTGGGAAAAACTTACATTGTTGGGATAACCAAGATCTACACCGCTCTATGACCATAAATGAATGAAGTACGACGGATAGTGACGATGAGATAGCCTCACCCTTGCTTTCAACGTGCTACATGGTTATCACTTAATACTGAATCGCGGTTCATCTCCTCTTCTCATTTCAGACGTTGTCAGTGTTGAGTATCTCCTCTCTATGCGTAATTTTTTGTCGCGCTAGGGAGGTACAATGGAAAAAACTACTTTGCTGGAATGCACTATGATGAATGCAACGCTTCGGCGTATTGAGACACTACGGCTTGTACCACGGGCTCCACACTGGATTACTGTTACGGAGATTGTGGAGCGACTGGACGCCTTGGATTACCCCGTCACATTACGCACAATTCAACGGGACCTGATGGAGATGGCCTCACTATTCCCATTGGATTATGAGCTAAAGGGGAGACTTTATCGCTGGCGCTGGTTAGAAAGCGCTGAGGTGTTAGATCTTCCAGGCATGTCTCCACAAACGGCGCTCTCATTCTTTCTAGCTGAACAATATCTATTTGAGATGATGCCGCCGCATGTCACCAGCTCTCTCGAACCTCACTTTAATCGCGCACGTAATGTACTTTCACAACGTAAGTCCAAAAGGTTTGGGGGCTGGCTGGATAAGGTGCGTGTACTGCCAGAGACTCAGAATCTGTTACCACCACCTGTCAATCAATCTGCTGCAGATACCATCTACGCTTCTCTACTTGAAGATAGTCAGATTACTGCTGAATACAAAAAGCGTGGCAACGATACACCAAAGCACTACAAGGTGATTCATCCTCTGGGTTTGGTGTTCCGTCAGCGTGTGATCTACCTTGTCGCTAGTGTAGGTGGTTATGACACCCCCATTCAGTTTGCTCTACACCGTTTTGTGTCTGCAAAGATGATTCACAAAGCGATCCGTATCCCAAAAGGATTTGATCTGGACCACTATATCCAGAGCGGGAGCTTTGCCTATCTTCTAGGTGACTCATTCCAAATTGAGCTACTGTTTGCTGCAAATAGGGGGGCACACTTGAAGGAGACGCCTCTGTCTCTAGATCAAATTATAGAGGTGTTAGATGACGGGCGTATACGGGTGAAGGCTACTGTAAAAAACAGTAACCAGTTACGTTGGTGGATACTGGGCTTTGGTGATGAGGTAGAAGTTGTTTCACCATGTAGCTTTCGTGATGAGTTTACCGCCCTGTTGAAGCGGATGCTGGGGAATTACAATTAATGATAGCCACATTGCAAGAAGCGAGCTATTTGGTGTTCAGCTGCAAATCAAATAACATACTACACAAATCGATTACACAAAACGGGCTATGCACTTGAAGCAAGTAACATCATTTTTTTTCAGATGATATCGACATGATACTGGAAAAAATACTGACATTACATGCTGGTTTGCGTTAAGTGGATAGGCCGTTACACAAAAAAGCAATAAAAATCCCCGCAGCAAGCTATCTCGCTTCGCTCCACTTTCGCAATGCGAAAGCGGGGTATTGATCAGAGTCACGCAAAAATCTACGATTTTCTAGTAACCATTTGTCTATGCGCTGCAAGCAGCGGGAAATATAACCCCAAGCATTTTATTGAAAGCCATTCACTTTACACATAGAATATCTAAGCACTAAGCTCTCTTTAATAAACCAGAAATGTATTTTTTTATATTTGAGAAATATCCTTCTTCTTTGATATGGGGCACTTCATTTTCTACGGAACCATCCTTTCTAAACGTTTTCCAAACTCCAAACTTTGCACCATCAACCAACAAACCCACCTCTTTCCTCATACCATTCTCAAAGTACGAAACATACTGCACCACATCTTCTTCCCCTTCTATTGAAACGACTTCTTCAGAATTGCTCAATACTCCATTTTCATAGTAAGATATGTGTATAGCATCCCCTTCGCCTGAATATTTAATAACTTTAGTTGTAATGCCACTTTGATCTAAAAATATCCACTGCCCAGATGCCAATCCATTCATATACTCTCTAATCACCTTTGGCTCACCACTCGAATAATATATTATATCTTTTCCATCTGGCATACTATCATCGTTTAATATTGTTGACACCCCCCCATAGACATCCTTTATCTTATTGATTATTTCAGGCTCATAATCGAGCTCACTTTTTAATGAGCCATCATCATTAAAATATCTCCAAACACCTGCCTTTTCACCACTCTTATAACCTCCTGCAACTTTAACATTACCATTCTCAAAAAACTCAACATATCTCCCATCTAGTGCATTACTAGAATAACTCTCTTTTTTTAGCATATCTCCTCTTTCAGAGTACCATTCCCACTCTCCCTCTCTATTTTCATATGTACCATACCCTACATACTTCAATATTTTATCATCATAATAAACAACCAAATCTGGATCATTTTCAAAACCGTCAACCATGTCTTTTGCCATCGTTACTATTACCACCACAACAGCAAATATAAGCGTATAAACAGATATCTTCAGTGCATAAACAGACATCCTCAGTTGCTGCTCATTAATTCTTCTGGTTTCTCTGGCGGACCTACCACCAAACGTTAACAAATCTTTTATACCTTCTTTTAAATCTTCCCACATTATTTAAAAATCCTTTTCAGCCAAACAGGGGGGCTGATTTATCACATAAAACACATCATTAATCTAGCATAATTATAAATGCGGCCTATCCACTTAACGTGTGAAGTGCCCCCCAATTTTTGGACACAAAGTTAAGACAATTTTTTGTGCATAATTACCCCTCAAAAAGGAGCATAAAAAATGGCCGCAAAACGTAAAAGACACACCCCTGAATTCAAGACAAAAGT
>Ga0209142_1001586_pt1 | contig 12255 bp, 12 predicted proteins | sample SaaInlV_120m_DNA_FD_184678 | JGI IMG/M metagenome (GOLD analysis project Ga0209142, IMG submission 184678) | Marine microbial communities from expanding oxygen minimum zones in the Saanich Inlet - Saanich Inlet SI074_LV_200m_DNA (SPAdes) (version 2) | ecosystem: Environmental > Aquatic > Marine... | reverse complement strand
TTTTTAACTGATAAAACTCTTAAAGGTCTAGTGCCTGAAGAGGAATATGAAGTACAAAGACAAGGATTATAAAGTGATTGGAAAGGTGGTTGTAGTAGGTGGTAGCGGCTTTATAGGTTCACATGTTGCCGATTGTTTGAGTGATAACGGATACCAAGTAACAATTTTTGATCACATTCATTCACCCTGGCTAAGAGAGGGTCAAGATATGGTAATTGGTGATATTTTAGACGCTGAGGCATTAGAACAAACAATTAAAGGTGCAAAATTTGTTTATAATTTTGCTGCATTGGCCGACCTTAATCAAGCATTAAACAATCCTGTGAAAACTGTAAAAATTAATATATTGGGCAATCTTAATGTATTAGAGGCGTGTCGAATTCATAATGTTGAACGCTTTATTTATGCTAGCACTGTATATGTTCATAGTAGAGAGGGAGGTTTTTACAGATGTAGTAAACAATCTTCTGAATATTATGTAGAAGAATATCAAAAAGTATACAATCTTGATTACACCATCTTAAGATATGGATCTCTATATGGACCAAGAGCAGATGATACGAATGGAATGTATCGTATTGTTAGTTCTGCTCTAGAAACTGGAAAAGTACAATACAAGGGAGATATTGAGTCAATGCGAGAGTATATTCATGTTGATGATGCGTCACATGCTAGTGTTTCAATTTTAGATGAGTCATTTAAAAATGAAAGTATTATCTTGACTGGACAAGAGCCAATGCTTGTAAGTAATTTACTTAAAATGATTGCGGAAATTCTCAATTTAACTGACGATTCAGTTGAGTTTATCGAAGGGAAATATGGCGGTCATTACGTCAGAACTCCATACGCCTATCAGCCCAAACTTGGACGAAAATATATCCCATCTACACATGTAGATCTTGGACAAGGGCTACTGCAAGTTATTACTGATCTTGATAATTCTGAAACATAGTTTGCCAACAGTGTTTTATATATAGTTATTTTAGTATTATGCAAAAACACTTAGAGAAATTAGTTGGCCAAGCTGAGGTTATATTTTGGGATTTTGATGGCGTTATTAAAGACTCAGTTGAAGTTAAATCTACAGCCTTTGAAAAATTGTTTTCTGATTATGGCCAAAATCTTGTAGACAGGGTTAGAAGGCATCATGAAAAGAATGGCGGAGTGTCAAGATTTGAAAAAATTCCTTTGTATCTTTCTTGGTCTAATGAGGTGGTTACTAGAAAAAAAATCCAAGAATTTAGCAATAGGTTTTCTTTATTAGTTAAGCAGTCTGTGATCGATTCTTTGTGGGTTTGTGGTTTTTTGAAATTTATAGAGTGCCATTATATGACAAAGAAACATGTTTTGGTAACGGCAACACCAATAGCGGAAATAGAAGAAATACTTCAGGCGTTAAATATACGACATTTTTTTTATAAGGTTTATGGATTTCCAAATTCCAAAAGTGATGTAATCAATAAAACACTTAGAAGTTTGAAAATTGAGTCAAAACATGCAATAATGCTAGGCGATTCTGAGAGTGATTATAAGGCAGCAAAAGACAATAGTGTATTATTTTTTCTAAGAGCCACTGAACTTAATAAGGATTTACAGAGTATATGCAATGGCTGGGTATTTAAGGACTTTATCAATGAATAGATTAAGGGCGATTTCAAATATACGAGAAAAATTAAGCAGTGGTGGTACTAGTATTGGTAGCTGGATGCAAATTCCACACCCATCTATTGCTGAAATTATGGGTCAGTCTAATTACGACTGGGTGGCTGTGGATATGGAGCATGGTGCAATATCGGTGCACCAATTGCCAGATCTATTTAGGGCGTTAGAACTTGGGGATACATTGCCCTTGGTTCGTTTGGCGCATAGCCATTTTAAAGACTGTAAGCAGGCATTAGATGCTGGAGCAGGAGGGGTTATCGTTCCAATGGTTGAAAGTGCTGGTCAACTAAGAAAAGTAAGGGATGCAACAAGGTGGCCGCCATCAGGGAAGCGTGGGGTGGCTTTTTCCAGAGCAAATCTATTCGGAAAGAATTTTGATGAATATGTCGAAGAAGCTAGACAGCCACTATTAATAGCTATGATTGAACATGTTAATGCAATTGATGAGTTAAATGATATTTTAAGAGTTGATGGGCTGGATGCTATTCTAATAGGCCCCTATGACTTATCTGCATCAATGAATCTAACTGCTCAGTTCGACCATCCAGAGTTTGTTAAGGCAATGGGAGACATTAAAAGAAAGTCAGAATTTGCTAATATTCCTTGTGGAGTTCATGTGGTTTCACCTTCTGCTAATGACCTTAAAGAGAAGTTAAGTGATGGTTATCGCTTTATTGCATATTCAATTGATAGTGTTTTTTTAAACCACATTGCAGTTAAGCCAGATATAACATAAGGGTGGATTTTGAAAAAATGACACTATTTTTTTGATGTAGCTTTGTGTGAGTCAACTACTTGTCTAGAGTTTGATAAACACAAGTTTAATTAAATACCTTTGAAGGCGCACTTTAGATACTAAACTTTGACTAAAAGTCACACATAACGATAGGTTATTAAATAATACAGGAGATATATGAATATACTAGCATTAATACCTGCAAGAATGGGTAGTAGCAGATTCCCAGGAAAGCCTATGAAAAAAATTCTTGGTAAGCCAATGATTGGACATGTCTATGAGAGGGTTTCAAAATGTAGTTTATTGATAAAAACGGTTGTTGCAACCTGCGATCAAGAAATTCTAGAGTATATTGAGTCCATAGATGGTGAAGCGGTTATGACAAGTAATCGCCATGAGCGTGCATCTGATCGTTGTGCTGAAGCATTAGGTTATTTAGAAAAGAAAGATAAAGTTAAATACGATATTATAGTAATGGTACAAGGGGATGAGCCCATGACTCATCCAAATATGATTACTGAGTCAGTGGCACCTATGTTGAATGATTCAGAGATTTTAGTTACCAATCTACTTGGGGACATCGAGAGTATTAAAGAGTTTGAAGATAGAAACTGCATTAAAGTAGTTTGCGATTTAAACAGTGATGCACTGTTCTTCTCTCGTGAGCCAATACCAACTAGAAAATTTGGAGATGTCTCAATGAAGAAACAAGTTTGCGTTATCCCATTTAGAAGGGGGTTTTTATTAGAGTATACAGATTTAAATCCGACACCGTTAGAAATTGCAGAGTCAGTAGACATGATGCGTGTTTTAGAGCATGGAAAAAAAGTTCGCATGATTCAGACAAAATATCAAACATATGCTGTAGATACTAAAGAAGATCTTGCTAGAGTTGAAAATATTATGAGATTATCACTTGAAGAAAATAAGAATTAACTATTTTAATAATAAATTAGATTTTCACAATATTTCATCTAATAAGTACACCCTTATAGATAAACTTTGGATTGAATTACGAGAGAACTATACTGATTGGGTTGTAAATTTTGAAATAAATACTTCAGTGAATGGTGAAAGTATTTTAAAAAGCTTAAAGTGGAGAGGTATGTCTACTTGGTGGCTTAATCAGTTAACAACAAAAGATGTTGAGCATAACAATCAGTGGGTTAATAGAATAATGATTCTTTATCTATGCAGAGATTTTGATTGCAGAATACATACTGATGATAAGATATTAATTTCTTGTTTAAAAAAAAATCAGAGTAAATTAAAAACAAATACTGTTAACGGATTGAATGTTTTTTACAGCAAGAGTTCTTTTAGTCATATTTTGTTATCTACGAGAGTTATAAAGATTTTTCATTCAATTTTTAGGTGTCTAAAAATAAGCACATCTTTAATCGGGATGAGAAAATTACAAGATAATTTAATAAAACAGACTAGACCCACAGTCTGGTTTAGAAGTGGTTATCCAGGAAATTGGATAACTAACAAAAGTGGTGAGTTTATGGATAGGCATATTAGGGGCGCTCCTTTGCTTGATGTAAAGTTTAATCAGATAACAGGGTACTTGCCATCTGTAATATTGTATGAAAATGATTTATCAAAAGGCGGGCAATTATCTCTATGGAAAGAATTGCGTTCGTTAAGTAAAAAATCAGGACGTACCGTCGTATATCCAGAAGCATATCTAAGCTTAATTGATTATATAGAAATTTATTATGATACTTTTCTAGAATATTTAAAATTTAACAAATGGAAAAAGAGCCCTGTTTTTATAAAGTTATTTCATATTAATAATCTTGATTTATCAGATATATTGATAGATACGTGGGAAAGTAGTTACTTTTCTAGTATGCAGTATAATAAATTGGTAGGGTTATCAATTGTCCGATTCCTAGAAGCATATAAAGAAAAGGTAACAATAGTTTCATATGAAGAATTTTTGCCGCATATTCGGTATGCATATTTTAAATCTAAAGATATTCACAATGGGAATATCTTTATAGCATTGCAACATGCGCATAATTGTAAAAATAAAATGCCTTTTTATTATCACTTCAAAGAGACAAATTACGGTGTTAATAATAAAAGTTTAAATATGCCAACTCCAGATTATTATTTAGCGCAAGGTGTCCAATATAAACGCTTGTTAGATAATTTTTATGATAAAAATAGATCTAAAGTTATAGGCTGCTTAAAATATGATAATTTTGTCAATATACAGAGGAAAAAAGTCAGAATAAGAAGGGAGATAATTAATAAATATAATATAAAAAATAAAAATATTATTTTATTATCACCGTCAGTTAATGACATTGAAAGTATATTGCACATTGTCTCATTGTTGAAGAATGACCCCAGTACAGTGCTACTTCTTACGGCACATCCAGCTGTAGATATAAATAAAATGAAAAGTTTGCATAATGCAATATGTCCTGAGTTAAATATAAGATTTATTACTGAGGAAAAAACAGAAGAATTGTACACTGTTGCATCAATTGTAGTATGTGGCTATTCAACCGTAGCAATAGAGGCGGCATTCTTTGGAATTCAGCCGGTTCGAGCATTGTTACCAGGGGTATTTCCATTATTTGAAACAGATGATTTGGTACCGTGTTTTTATAGTCCCGAACAATTCAATAGCTGGTATAAAGATTTTGATAATCATAATATTGAGAAAGATAAATTAAAACTAATGGCAGAAAGATGTTTTTATAAAATTGATGGCATGTCAGGTGACAGACTGTGGAATTTCATTTCTAATAGAAAAGACACTTATGAGAATTAAAATTAAAATTAAAAATAAAATTGAGAAAATTCTAAAGACGATATACTTGTACGGAATCTCTAAACAATTATACGATATTTTTTTTCTATTAAAGTCAGAGAGAGGAAGGTTTTTATCATGCTTTATCTTGGATTTATTTAATATTTTTCCAGATTGGTTTATTATTGCAAGATTTAGGTCATTTACGTTAAATTTAATAGGTTGTAAGGTTAAAAACCCTGGAACGAGCATGATCAGGAAAAATTTTTTCTTAGAATTTCCTAGAAATGTTTCTTTTGGTGAGAATATTATGATTAATCGAGATGTTTATTTTTGTGCTAATGATAAAATAATAATAGGCAATAATGTTAGGATTTCTTTTGGGGTAAAAATTATTAATATTAGTCATACTGGTTTGGGAAAAAATATTGTTGATAATAAAAAACCAGTAGTTATAAAGGATGATTGCTCTATTCATGCTAATGCTATCATTCTTCCGGGTACAGTTTTAGAGGATGGTGTGCATGTTTCTGCTGGAGCAATAGTAGGTGGGGAGACAAGACGTGGAGGGGTTTACATGGGGAATCCTGCAAGATTAATTAAAATCAGAGATGAGTACTTGTAATGAGATTTTCAGATATAAATGTTAATGATAAGGCGGAATTTTCACATAGAATAACGCAAAGTGATATTGATAAATTTGTTGACCTTACAGGGGATGATAACAAAATGCATACAGACGATGAATATGCATCAAGGACATCATTTAAAAAGCCAGTTATCCATGGAATGCTGGGCGCTTCTTTTATTTCGACAGTTATTGGAACAAAATTACCCGGAGATGGTGCATTGTGGTATGCACAGAGTCTAGAATTCTTACTGCCAGTGAGGGTTGGTGACATGTTAACTATTGTAGCTAGTGTCTTAAAAAAAATAGATAGGCTGAATAGTATCGAGATACAGACTGATATTTTCAACCAACATAAGCAAAAAGTCACCACAGGAATTGCAAAGGTAAAAATAATAGAAGAGGAGTATCAAGAAAGAGATAGTGGTATTAACAATGAAAAGACCGTCTTGATCATTGGTGCTACTGGTGGTATTGGCTCACAAACAGCAAGAACACTTGCGAAAGAGGGTTATAGTCTTATACTTCATTATCATTCCAATAAAGCTCAAGCTGACAAATTAAGGAAAGAATTAGAGAAGTTAACAACTAAGAGAATTGTAATTGTTAAGGCAAATATATTAAAAGATAGCGATGTCAGCGACATGATTTTTGAATTATCAAGATATTTCAAAAATATTAGCGCTTTTGTGAATGCGTCTACACTACATTTTGGCAATATCAAGTTGAAAGATTTGGAATGGGCCGACATATCTTCTCAAATTGATATCAATATTAAGTCAAATTTAAATATTATAAAAAATATTACGCCATTAATGCAAGAAAATAAATATGGAAAAATCGTATTTATGACAACTCAATACACTGAGCAGATGCCATCTGAACTTATTCATTATATTACTGCCAAGTCTGCATTAAATGGATTTGCAAAGGCATTGGCAGTTGAATTGGCGCCAAAGGGTATAAGAGTAAATTTGGTTTCAGCAGGCATGACTAATACAAATCTTATTTCAGATATTCCAGAAAAAGTAAAACTTATAACTGCCGCTAAAACTCCATTAAGGAGGTTGGCAGATCCACAAGACATTGCAAATGCAGTCAGTTATTTAGTTTCTGAAAAATCTGATTTTCTTACAGGTGAGACCATAAGAGTTAATGGCGGACAGGTGATGATTTAATTTATGAAATATAGCGAGATCATTAGATTAAATAATGAATTAGAAGGAAAATTAGAAGAGGCGGAATACAAGGTGGCTATTTTGTCCAATATCATGGTCCACCAGTCCAAGGAAATATGTGAATATTTATTAAGAATCGAATCGGTAAATGCAAATGTTTTATTGGGGGGGTACGATAATATAGTTCAAGATAGTGTTAGATTTCAAGATGCTAATGTAATTATTATTTTTTGGGAAATTTATAATTTTATTGATGGCTTTCAGTATAAAATCGATAATCTGAGTGAGATAGAATTTGAAGGCATTATCAAAAAAATTAAAACTGAAATTGATTTAGTTTTAATTAATTTAGATGCCACTCCGTTAGTAATGATAAATAAATTTTCATCATTAATATTTGATAGGTATCAATTATCCACCAATAGATTAAGCCAACTTGCAAATCTTTTAAATCAGTATTTGGAAGAGAGGGTTAATACCAATATAAAGTTAATTGATATAGACAAAGTCATGTCTCGCTTATCTATTAATACTTCAGTTGATCTGAGGTATTATTACTCTTCAAAAACTTTGTATAGTATTGATTTTTTCAAAAAATATTTTGAATACATTAAGCCAATATTTTTATCTGCAACTGGGAAAATAAAAAAAGCTTTAATTTTCGATTGTGACAATACATTATGGAAGGGTGTGCTTGGTGAAGATGGTTTTGATAAAATTAAAATGTTTGAAGAAGTTCAGTATTTAGCCCTAGATTTAGCTAAAAATGGTGTAATTTTAGGTTTGTGCAGTAAAAATAATGCAAGTGATATTGACGATGTTTTATTTAACCACCCTGATATGATTCTTAGGGATGATAGTATAGTTATCAAAAAGGTTAACTGGAATAATAAGGTTTTAAACCTCAGAAGTATTGCGAAAGATTTAAATATAGGCCTGGATAGTTTGGTTTTTATTGATGACTCTAGTTTTGAGACTGATTTGATAAAGAAAAAATTACCAACTGTTGAAACTTTTCAAGTGCCGAGCAAAGAGCATGAATATGGATTAATGATAAGAATGGTGAGTAATCTATTTTATAATCCGTCACAAACCAAAGAAGACACTCAAAAGACACATATTTATAAAAAACAACTTCAAAGATCTAAAGAAAAAGAAAGTGTAGGAGACATAGGGAGTTACCTTGGGTCTTTGGGGTTGGTGTTAACAGTGCATGTTGATGACTATGACCAGATATCAAGACTTTCGCAAATAACACAAAAGACAAATCAGTTCAATTTGACCACTAAGAGGTATACTGAAGGTGATATAAAAAAGTTAATTGAAGATAGGCTTAAAACCGTGATTTCAATAAGAGTGAGTGACAAGTTTGGCGATAGTGGTTTGACTGGACTAGTTATATTGGATAATTGCAAATCAACAATTGATGTATTGTTATTAAGCTGTAGAGTATTGGGGCGTAATATTGAATATAAGCTTATGGATATTGTTATAAATTTTGCTAAAAATAAAGGCATAAAAACATTATATTCACAATACATTAAAACTATGAAAAATCAGCAGGTATCAGATTTTTATGAAAAGTGCGGGTTTGATAAGATGGGAAGAGTTGATGGAAATTTTCAGTATAGCATGCATATTGAAAACTATAGTAGCAAGAACATAGGGTATATAAGAGTAAAAAATGGAAAATAGAATTAAAAGAGTAATGAGTGATGTCTTTAATATTGACATTAATTCAATAAATAAAGAGTCGTCACCAGATAATATTGAAAATTGGGACTCATTAAAGCATATGAATCTCATAATTGCACTAGAAGAGGAGTTTGATATTGAACTTAATGATGATGATATTGTTGAAATGTTGAACTACAAACTAATTGTTGAAATTATAAAAAAATGACAGAGATTAATTTAAATATTGGTGCAGGAAATGATATTAAAGATGGATTCATCAATCATGATATAGTCAGATTGCCTGGAATCAGTATTGTTCACGATTTAAATCAATATCCTTGGCCTTGGAAAGCTAATAGTATCAATAAAATTGAAATTATGGATGTATTAGAGCATTTAGATGACTTTGTTTTGGCTATGGAAGAAATTTATCGTATATTAAAGCCTAAAGGCATTGTAAGGATGCGCGTACCGTACTGGAATCATTCATGTGCTTATATCGATCCAACACACAAAAGAGGGTTTCATGAGCAGACATTTGATTTTTTTGACATAAAATCAAAAATATATAGTCAAAGAGGGTATTACACTAAGGCTAGATTTTTAGTTATTTCAAAAAGCCTTGTTTTAACTCCGGGATATCCTTATATTGGAATTCCATTTGTAGGATCTATTAATATTAAGAGTAAAATCACAAGAAGGGTTGTAGGGTGGATTGGCAATCATATAGGTAATATAATTTCAGATATTCAAGTTGAAATGAAAAAAAGTTAGCATAGGTAAAAAATTTAGATCTTATTGATACAATAGGCAATCATCTTTGTTAATTAAAATCACTTTCTTACAAAATATAATAAAATTTTTATAAATGTTTTATAGAGCCTTTCCGATAAAGGAAAAAATAATCGCGTATTATTATTTGTGTATCTACTTGTACTCACAGCATACAGTTGCTCATTACATAGTCAAAAATAGTAATTTTGAAATTTGGATGCTAGTCAATCTGTTATTAGCATTTGTGCTATTCATAATTATAATTTTCTTTATTCGTAAATATGAAGTATTTACAAATGATAGCTTTGATATTGCCAGTTTATCTTTGATAACCTTATTTTTAATTTCTGATTTATACAGATTTGATATATTTGGCTCTATTGGATGGATGACATTAATTGGTCTCATGATAGTACTTAAAAATAGTAGTGTTAGTGCAATGCGTATATTTTTCAATACTTATATCGTTGTTATTTCTGGAATTGGGGTATATGTGCTCTTCTATATGTTGTTAATCTTATCAGGTGTAAAAAGCTCTTTGGATCTACCTTCAATGCCTTTTAATGATGTAATGTTGCATTATGACTCCTTTAAGGAGGTTTTTGGAGTGAAGCTGCCAAGATTTGTAGGACATTTGCAGCAAGTGTCACTAATACCAGCATATTTTATTTTTCCACTTGGGATTTCGTTGATGTTTTTTGACATAAGGTGGAGGTATTTTATTATTATTATTATTTTTTCCTTGTTGAGTTTTAGTGGTTCAGTTTACTATCTTTTGTTTAGCTCAATTCTTGCTTATATCTTTTATAGTTTCATCAGGAAATTTAAATTTATAATTCCAGGAAGTATACTTGTCCTATTCTTGATCCTTGCGTACTCTGTTGCGCTTTATAATGATTTTGCTATATCCCCAGGATGGAATTATGATGATAATTTTGTTATTCGCGGTTCTTCTGGCATGTCTCGATTAGCTATCATGGGAAGAGGTATTCATGAATTTTTGGAGTCACCGTTATTGGGCTTTGTAAAAGACAATGATAATATCAATCTTTATTTATTAGGGTCATTGGTGCATTCTTCAGCTGTTAGAGTTGGGATGTTAGGCTTGTTTTTTATAATTTCTATGTATTATTTGGTAATAGTAAGATTATTGCGGTTTAAGGTGGCCAGTTTTAAAGAAAAAGTGGGGGTCTCCATTGTTTACTCATCATTGATAATGATGATGTCATTTCAGGATTATGGGTTTTCATCAATACAAGGATATTTTATGATTTTTATGTTGGTGAGGTTGTTAAATAACAGGGTTAATATATGAATTTTTTAAGGAAAAATACAAGCAAAGAATACGATCAATTTGTTATGAGTTACAAAGCATTTGATTGGGAGTGTGTAGAAATTAAGGATTCAGAAGAAACCACTAATAACATAATAAACTCTTATATTAGATTTTATTATGTTTATGAGTTGCTAAAGAAAATTTTTCTAAATAAAAGCAAAGTAAAAGTCATGGATGTCGGTCCATATCCTGGAGGAATGGTTATGCTATTAAAGCATTTTTTTGGAGATAGGTCTAAATATCTTGGCACTGGTCTAGGATTTAGCGAGGACTATAAATTAACAATGAGTGCATTAGGTGTAGAGTTGGCTGAAATTGAGATGGATCAAAATTTTTGTAAAATCCATTCAATTGAAGACTTGGGTGTGAAAAATTTGTCTAAATTTGATAATGTCGATTGTGTATTATTTTTAGATATGATAGAACACTTGACAGATCCTGTAGCTGCTCTGGATTTAATTAATTCAAAAATGAATACTGATGGAGAATTGATTATTACTACAGATAATATCACTTCTTTAGGTTATGTGGCTCACATGATCCATACTGGATGTAGTCCAAACACACATCCAATTAGATCTGCATTAATATTCCAAGGGTTGTGGCGACCACATTATAGAGAATACTCAAAAAAGGAGTTAATGTTTTATTTGGATTATTGCGGTTTTGAGTTAGTTTCACATCAATATTTTAATAGGGAGCAGGGTAACTACTCCTTTAGTAAAGATGGTGAGATAATTTACACTCCAAGATTTTCTTTTCTTTCTCGAGTGATTAAAGGGGTGATAAAAAAAATACTACCACATTTAAAGGATCATCATGTGATTCACGCTAAAAAAAAGGTGGATTTTTCCATTCAATCTAGTAAGAGGCCACAAAGCACTCGTGATATGAACGAGTGGCTTGATATTAGAAAACAGTATGGGCAATTATAATAAATTTATATGAATATTGCTATTTATTGGATGCAGAAAGACTATGGTGGTGTTGATATTCACTTGCTAGGTCTTTTGAAAAACTGGCCAAATAAAAATGATAATTTTATTTTATTTGTTAATTATGATAATGACGGGTACTTATCTATTAAAAGAAAAATTCCCGAGAATATAAAAATACAAATTGTAAAAGTCCATGCTGGCTGGCCCAAGAAAAAAAATATTTTTTTTAAATTTTTTGAATTTGTTTTTTTTCCTCTTTATTTTTACATTCTTAAAGTTATGACTTTTAATGAACTAAAAAATAGAAGTATAGATATATTGTTTGTTGATAATGGTGGATATCCAGGTTCATGGAAGTCTTTGGCATCTCTTTGGTCTGCAGCATCTTTAGGTATAGTAAAGAGAGTGCTATTAATTCATCATGGTTCTCTTCATAACAACATACTTAAAAGGGTTGGAGAAAAGCTCGTTGATTATAAGGTTGGTAATTGGGCTACTGATATAATTACAGTTTCTAGAGCTACAAGGCAGACTCTTATAGATTATCGTGGCTGGG
>Ga0209142_1001581_pt1 | contig 12292 bp, 11 predicted proteins | sample SaaInlV_120m_DNA_FD_184678 | JGI IMG/M metagenome (GOLD analysis project Ga0209142, IMG submission 184678) | Marine microbial communities from expanding oxygen minimum zones in the Saanich Inlet - Saanich Inlet SI074_LV_200m_DNA (SPAdes) (version 2) | ecosystem: Environmental > Aquatic > Marine... | reverse complement strand
ATCCAGTAGGTCAGCATTTCACAACCCATGGCTGATTCACCACACTATGGCAGTGGTCGCAACATGACTGGAATTATACAAATATTGAGAGCAAAAGCCCGTAGATTTTACGCTACGGGCACATTAATCAAATGTTCATTATGCTGCTGCCGGTCTAAACCATGCTTTTTCATTTGTATCCCAACGATAGCCAATTGATTTAAGTTCCGACTTCTTTGCCATAAACAGAGGATCATCACGATCCAGTTTTACATAGACATCTAACTCATCATCACTGAACAGGCTTTGGACATTAGTTTGATCACCATCAGCAAATGAATTACCTGTAACCTGCTGTGATTGATCAGTCTTTTGGCTATCATCGTCACTACCTAATTCAAACTGAACGACCTGACCATCAATAGATGCCCAGGTAATATCCAGTAATTTGCATTTGATAACATGACGACGTACATCCTGCCCAGTTTGCTTGTCTTTAGTGACATACGAATCTGGCCGACCATCAGAGACCTTAAAACAGATCATTACTTTCCTGTTGTCATCATTGATGTCATCTTTCAGTAATAAGTATTTCTCAAGTGCCTTGCCCAGTACAGAAGTGCAGTCATAAAAGGTATAGCTAGGATTATCGACACGTCCACCCAGTCCGGTTAAAGAAACAGACTCATAAGGTTGACCCTGTGCAGGGTTAACAGTACGAGCACGGTTTAAATAACCCATCCCGGTAGTGTGTTGATCGTTGTATTTTACAGTGTCGTTAGTAGACATAATGTTTCTCCGTTTGTTTAGGGGTAAAAAAATCAAAGGGAAAACATTGATCCCGACGGGAACAAGTTCCCGATGGGTGTAAGTGGTATTAATTCCTGCTTCAGAAATAATAAATTGTTAATAATCCAGACGCTATTTTTTAAAAAAATTGCAGGAATGAATCAGAGTCATCAGAAAATGCCAATGATCAAGTTTGATGACAACAATTAAAGCCAGAAAGGCAGAGTAAATAGAAAAGTGATCACGCCAGAGAATGGCTGCATCATTACAGTGATCATGTGATGCCTTCCTACGTTATACTGAATAGGAACAGATATGCTTTTTAATATAGCAAATAAAATTAAATTTGCAATATCATTGACGAATTAAGAATTTACTGACGATAACTTTCTCCATTGCAGTCAATCGATATTTGTTGCGGGATAGGGGTATTTCGAGTCGAAATTAACTTTTAGGCATCCTCCATCCTGGTTTTGGCCGAAAAATGGTGTGAGTTCAACTTACATTAAAAATAGAACTTAACTCCAGAGTATTTTCTTCAATCAAGAGGCTGATGTTTAAGCTAAAATCTCAAAGTGGAGGCTAACTCTAAATCACCATTCAGAACACCATACATCAAATCTCTACAGTATAGTCAATATTAAAAAAGTGATGGCTGTACAGACTGATCTTCCACTGCGTTGTTCTGTGGAATCTGTGTTACAAGATCAATAAATACCTGTGGTGAGCGGGTAACTTCATCAAGGATTCCCCTCACTCTTAAAGCACAAAACAAAGCAAGCGAGTATGCCTGGCAATTGATGGACTTTTTGGGATTAAACTCAATATCGGTAAATCCTTCATACTGCTCAAGTTGTTTCCAAAACTCTTGATGCTGTTTGAGCGCATTTATATAAACCCAGTCATAAAACATAGTCTTAGGCTCTAGCGGCCAGTCAAATCTATTCAATGTAAAATTTATTAAATGACCAGACTGCTGCAACAGAGGTGATTTTTTCGCATCTTTGGCCGACAACTCACGTAGAGATAGAAATGGACCTCCATTAACAAAAACTTTTGACGATTGGAAAATATTTTCTACCGGATAGCAACAGTCGGTACGTTTAATTGTAGCTGAGAGGTTGAAGGCACTAAGCGAAACACCCATTGTTTCAACCGATTTACTGGATACTTCAAGCAGTCGATTCAACCTATATTGCTCGACAGCTGAGTGGTGTAATGATTCAATTGATTTTTGTTTCTGACTGACGGCATAGCCTGGGTGCCAGATAAAATCAACCATGTGTGTTTTGACGAGGCAATCATCATCAATTGTCGGTACAAATACGGGTCTACATGCCATTACATAACTCCCTTAATTTAGCAAAGTTATATAGCGCGGAGCTAAAGAGTTTTGAATCATGACTTCAGCTTGGTCAGTTGTGCTTGTTAGTGCAAGGTTTTTATCATTTCCGATAGTAGACCTAGATGCAACGGCATTATCATCACTAAACAAATTATCATGTAAATAGATAACACTCATATCAATTTGCAACCAGCTGATCCGTTGTATTCTACCATCATGTATACATCGCCAAGCCATAGGGTGATATTTCTTTGTACACAAACGTACATAGTCCTGTAACCCTATGCGCTTATCAAGCATCTTAGATGTCTTACTCGATGATGACCTGTATGGAATCCCTCTACGATCCAGCATATGCCAACTGAGCAAACCATACTGCAAAATGGAATCGATATTCAGGCTATCGGTAAAATGATATAAATACTGTGACATTTAAAAAACCCTATTATCAATGAATGAATAATGGAATTTTTTTTAACTGTTTACTGGGTTGGCAAGCTTGCTGAAATTAGCTAGAAGCAAGAAGGTAAATATGAGAAATCATGCATCTGATATCACTGGAGAAAAACAAGTCGATTAGAAAAATATTAGATACCATAAGATGGCTAAAACATAGGGCAGTTGCATCACGGTAATCAACAGGGTTACCCTCACATGCACAGCGCCTTAGTACTTGTTTCAGTAATTTGACAGAAATTACTTCTATATAATCAACTTGCTGAATGAATCAACATTTTCCATATTTATGAATACTTTTATCAACCTATTACCTGTCAATCTCTTAACTTAGTGTTAAGAAAATAACAGGCCAACTAACCATGTTACATGCATAACAAAATATCCTTGTAATGAGTGGCTTTCATGAATATTGTAAGCATCGCTACGGTACTGGCGACACTGTCGCTCCGATATTTTCTATTACCCGACTTGGATATTTTCAGAATTGACATTAATACCGATCAGCCTGAATTGAGTACCCACCATATTTTGCTGTTGTACCAGTAAATATGGCTGTGCCATACGTTCGCCCAGTACCTGTGTGATGCGGCGATTAACCTTACTTTTTTTCTGTTCAATAAACTGCTGACTTATACCGTTTTTGATTCCTGCCTCGGTTCGCTCATAGATGCCGGAGTTGGGATTTACTGCCTGACGGTAATAGTACATATATTCATCAGCAAGCCCTTCCTCTGTCCAGTGGATACCTGACTTCGCCTGCTGACGTCTGTGAGCAGCCATGGCATAAAATGCCAGCAGTGCCGGCGGCATTTTGATTATTTCACCGGATAGATACAACTCATGCTTTTCGAGGCTCAACAGCACAGATTCATCCGGCAGTGCCTTTTGTGCCTCTGCAACTACCCGGGTAAAACTGGCGTTTCCGTTCAAGAGATCGCCCGGTAGTCCCTGGCGCAGGCGCACAAAAGGTATTCCTGCCAGATCAATGATGGCATTCCGGCAGTCGTATGCTACTTCGCCCCCATTTTCCATAACATGAATGACTGACTCAGCGGGTGTCGGGTAATAAAAGTCGCGATTTTTTTCATAGGGGTCAGACACCAGTACATGAGAGAGGCGGTCCTGCTCCCTTCCATAAAGAGACAGGGCATAACCAAGATAATACCCCATTGTCTTACGTCCCCCGGCAATAGAAACATGTAGTGCCAATTCAGTATCGGCAGTCAGTTCACGAATCAGCAAGGTGATGTAATCAGCAGCGACATTGTTTTCATGACTGTTACGAATATCTTCGAGAAAGTTGCCTTGTGAATCTGAGATGATATGAATATTTTCCTCACTGAACTCGATATCTTCAAGCCCCAGTCCTGGGTAATCCTGACAAAAGCGATAAAATTGCCCCGGCGACTTAGACAGCAGATTCAGGCGAGCATGCTCGCTGCCCCGAACAGTGGTCAGTAAATGAATTTCTGTCGGGATAAACCGTGCTTCCTCATCACAGTCAATAGACATTGCATAGAGTGACTCGGTAACGATCTGTGGTGACAGGCCGGTTACGGCGAGGAAGACTCTTCTTTCATAATTTTGCGGCTGCATGAATAGTTTTCCTTATTGATTCTATTTCTCTTCACTTATCATAGGCAGCTTACCTGCGCATATGAGCATGATACTCTGTCCGGTAAAACCCTGTGTTCATCATTGCCCAGCAAGTTTCGAGTCGAGCCTCTTTAAAATATCAGCCAGCATGCTGAACCATTCAACAATATGTTGATACTCAGGCCGCTTAATAAAGTCCTGTTTGCAACGTTGAGATAATTTACCGGGGTGTATCAGATTATTGCGACAACAGACTAATCTGCGAATTTCATCATGTATGCCTCTGTCATGGAGGTCCAGTTTTTCCTTCAGGATGATATTTATCTTATTTTCGGTAGTCACATATTGAATATTCGCTCTCTTCCGGTTCTCCAGCCAGAAGGCTTGTTTTTCAGCTCCGTTATTTCGATCATCAATGAAGTGATCATTGATCAGTTCGATGCACTTGAATATCGTATACATTGCAAATGTGAACGGCTGCGGCAGGTTACTGTTTAATATTGTAAAAACTGCGGACACGTTTTCGGACAGCTCAGTATACTCATTAATTTTGTGAAGATTTAACTGTGATAAAACCCGCTTTTCAGTTTGATAAATATCTTTGAGGTATCTTCTGCTCACGGCTTTTTCGATTAGTTTTTTGAGTTTTTTGAAGCTGCTTAACGAGGCTTCATAACGGTCAGCCGGAGAATCCTTTTTTACATAACCCAAAACCTCTCTGTCATGAATCTCATCAAGAATCAGGCCATCATTTGAGGCGGTAAACAGCACTACCTGAATCCCTGGATTGACTTGCCTGATAAGATTCAATAAGACCAGCCCCCCGAGCCTGTTGATGCGTTTGCGGTCAACAGCCTTCCGGTCTGCATCAGTCAATGAGTCATGGTCTGTTTGCGTCAAACGTAAATCGAGCAGTATTACATCCGGTATATTCTGGTCCGTCAGTTTTCTGGTGAGCTCTTTTTGATATGTCTCAATTTCGTCCGTCGCTGAAACTGCAGTCAAAACATCCAGTTCTACATCGGAAAAATGCGTATTCAAAAATTTCTCCACGACATCCATCCATCCATCCTTCCATTTATCCTCAATCAGCAGAACCCGCCCGCTCAATGTCTTTTTTGTTATCTTAATTGAATGCACATTTTGCACTTGATACCGGGACATTAAGAATTTGTAATAAAGTAGGGAGGAAATCTTCTCACGATTTTTTCCGATAGCAGGCGTGTCAACATTCAGCATTGTTGCCCATTTATCAATAGCCCATTCGTTCGTGATGCTGTGATGACTGAGATAGTCCTGTGGAGGCAAGATAGTTATCAGATCGAGGAAGCCATGGCGATATTCTTGATCTGTGAACCTTGAAAATTGCAGTTTATCCAGTTCCCTGAATGCACCAACATTATTCGGGCACAAGATAACATTTTTTGTCAAGAGCATTCTACCCAGGATCGAAAGCCGGTTGATGACCAGTTCGTTTGTGTCGCTTAAGATAATGACTGGTACTAGACTTTTATCTTTTAGCCGATCTCTGCCAAGCCTGATATGCATGGCAAGTATAAGTCCGTAAAATTCCACATAATTATCCGAGAGTGTGTCTCTGATACAGATAACATCGAATTGTTGATTGCTGATTTGCGGAATAATTTCCCGGGTAATAAAAGCATCTATGCCGTAATCGTTAATTTGTGCGGCTGTCGGATTAAAGATGATACTGTTGGATATTTCATCTACCAGTGGAGTATTGTCATGGTGTACCAGCAAATACTCATGCATTGATCATAATCTCCTGATTAATTTTTTTCCCCAGCTCATCAGAAAAATGACTGACGTCGCGCATGAGTAATGCCCCAGTGGAAGATGATTGCGGATAATCAATATCAATAACCCCTTTCAGATTTTCGATTTGCGAAAAAGCATTAAAACGCTGAATCTTTACTTTCTCTCTGGTGGAATTATCATTAATAAACTCGTTAACTCTTGCGAGCGTGTTTAGCATTAAATTAATCTTCCATTTTTTCCCGTAAGCCAATATGCGTAAATTTGAATCTCCATTTTCTTTCACGTCATCAAGAAAAATTTTAAGATTTTCACTGTAAAACCCTTTTGAATTGAGAATACAAAATTCGTAGGCTCTGTTCGAATAAAAAGTGGATGATATTCCGCCCGAAAAAAATACGAGTTTCGTACCTGTTTTTTTGCAATGCTCTTTGAGTAATTCCAGTATATTGCTGGAAGACTGCGTAAATGCCGACCTGTGGCAGATAACCGTATCATAGTGATCAATATTATTGATATCCAGACAGGTTCTGTTATCAAGCTGATCGGAATAAGTCTGAAAATTAAAACCGGTTTCCCGTGTGAATAATTCTTGTCGCTCTACACGGTCTTCAATTAACAATATGCTAGCCATAATAGAAGCGAAGTTGGTGTGTAAAACCTTCAGGTATCTGCTGCAAGTCTGATACCGTCACCTGTTCTGACTCAATGGAGAGATAATTAATTTTATAACTGTCATTCTGAAAACATGCAAGAATTGACCAGTCACATAATGACTGCAATAACTCCCTGATGTCATGAAAGTCTCCGTCATCTGTTTCTTGCATCATCTTCTCTCGGCCTTTTGTTGTGCATGATCCTGTGTGGGTAATAAGCAGATCAAAATATTCACCGTCAACTGATTTGACGGCTTCTATGACTACATGTTTATACTTATCTTTGCCATAGTGTTTAAAAAGTTCAAAGATCTTTTCCACTGCACGGCCAAAATATTCAACATCAGTATAAAAGGAGATACTCTCTAAATTGATATAATCCACAACAAACTCGAAATCAAAAACCTTCTCATCGATTTCAGTTAATAACTGCAACAGATTTTCATCGTCTCTGAATTCAATTTCATTTTTAAATATATTGCAGACATCATTGAATGTTCTTAAATATCTGCCATTGACCTTTTTTACATGAGCTTCTGGTAACTGATAATAGATGGCTTTTTCCTGATGTTTTTCTTTTTCACCAGTGAGAGCATGCAGCTTTATTTCCGGTGATGACCAACCGAAACTCACACGACTCATACCCCAGGTATTGGTCTGATTCAAATTCTCCGCAAAAAGGAACTTGAAGGTCTTGTCATAAAGATTGGGTGACAGGTATTCAAAGTCGTAAGCAATAACTTTAAATGCTTCACTGACCTTGAGCATAAAGTTTTCATATGTTCCGTAGCTGCTCCAGTCAAAGCTGTGCGTTGTATACTTTACGGGATTGTCTTTTGTAAAACAGGTCAGAATATCAATCAGCCTTTTGGGGTCATGCCGGTTTGATCTCTTGAGTATCTCCTGTTCAGAGGTGATATAGAAATATTCTGCTAACTTTGGTTTTTCTGAATAAGTCTGCTGATAGAATGTTGCCGCATCATACTCTATTTCCAGATAAACTTTCCTGCCGACATTAAGAAACTTACTGTCCGTAATTTTCTCGAATTTCTCACTGTCAACTACGGCATAATCCTTAAAAACTGAAACAGCTTCACCATTCTCAAGGGTGAGTACTTTAACCGTATCAGCATATTTGCCGATACGATACCTGCTCATGACCTTTTGTACAGTAAGGCGTCGTATATGTGCGACAATATCTCTATTGTTATTATTCATGATACTAAAACACTGTCTCGACAACAGCTGTTGAGGCCCGTCAGGCCCATCAACCTCAGGCACAGATCTTTCCATGGCTCCGATATAATCCGCTTCATCGATTCCACTGTTGGCAGCAAATTGTTTGCCCTCCTTATTTGCCTTTCTTGCCGCATCTAGCTCTTCACAGACAAACTGCTTTGCAATAAAGGCAGAGGTGATGGATTTTTCAATGTCTCTAAAAAACTGACCGCCTTTTTCCTCCAGAATATTATCCGCGCCATGAGAAATTAAAAGATCAACTATCTCTGAATGACCAGCATCTAACTGATGTTCGATGAGCCTTGTGCCCGAATGAAGTTTGACATGTGCATCAGCTCCTTTTAGTAATAGCAATTTTACAAAATCAACCTTGTTGCCAATACAAGCTTTGATTAATGCTGTTTCCCCAAAGCGGTCAGGTTTATTGATATAGGTACCTTTATCAATAAGAGCTTCCAATGCTTCATAATCATTACTGAATGATACAAACTCCAAGATATCCGAAGAATTACTTTCTTCTTCGAACTGTCTTAAATACCGTTTAGCTTCTAACAATGAAAAATCATTGGCCAAAGAATTCAAGGTATCAAGGTCATTCATCGAAACTGCAAACTCAACAAGACGATGCATATCTTCGTTAGTTCCTTTGCGTTCCTTGAGAACAATAAACTGAAGGTTTTTATAAAAATCCTCTTTTGTATAAACCTTCTTCACTTTGTCGATTCTACTATTGAGCTAAACAGCTCTATAACCTCATCAACAGTCATGAATGTACCGTCATCCTTTGCCTTTTTCGTTGAGTCACTAAGCATAAGCGTCACTATATAACTCATTAGCGCTCTGCTTAATCGCTGGTCATATGACTGCATCAATTCGAATGCCTGATGTGCTGCCTGTTTTTGAAATTCAACCGTATGGCCGGTTGTCTGCTGCAGGGAAACAAACATGTTCTGCTGATAATCCATCTCTTGCTGTCCCCAAGCCCCCTGCGCGCAAAGACCGGCTGCTGCATTTCTGCGGGCATAGGCATATGCCATCATTCGAAGCTTATCTTCGTCGGGTCCAACCCTGTCTATGTAAGTACCCAAGTCGTTCATCATATTGGCAAAAACACCTGAATTAGGGTTTTGTATAACATCCACTTTTTCTACACAATCCAGCAGTCTCTTTTCGCTTTCTTTTCCCTGCTTTTCTTCCAAAAACAAATCATCCAGGAACCCCATCTTTTTTTCTCCTTGTCTATTCCAAACAGTTAAGATAAATCCGACAAGCTATGCAGGACTTACAGCCTAATTTACCTTAGTATAGCTTTATTTAAGATATGAATTTAACTGGCAAGCTTGTCAAAGCTGAAGTTCGCGGTTTAGTTAACACGAACCGTTATCTTAGCCTAAACCATTGATGGATGTCTTGGATTCCTCCTTATACCACTCACTCTCATCGCCATTACCAGGTCGTATAGTAGATGTCTCTAGTGCACATCTCAAGTATCACAACGCCATCTATGTAGGGTATCTGCAAGACAAACTGAAAGAAAGTGAATAGGCATCTGATAGGGTATGCATGCATTAGTCTAGTAGGCCTCAAACAGCTAACTGATTAGCTCTCATCAGTGGCAAGCTTGCCGGGTACAGGGATGGTGGTCGTAATATGCATAATCTAGTTGAATAAGGCACCTAAATCTAAAGTAGCACAATACAAGAACCAAAGTAACTGCAGAGGTTCCTTAACAGAAAATTGCAGGTATACACCCAGAGGGCAGAAGAATGACACATAAAGACAAACATAAAAATGCTAGGCAGACTCTGGTTCACCTGGATAGAAAGCGTGAACTGAAAAAACAAGGCGTTATGCCAGAACAAGCTGATGACAGTGATTTTCATACAGTCTCTCAGCAGAAGCAGTCTGAAAGCTACATGCAATCGGCTACACGTGTGCCGGCTTGACAAGGTAGAGGCGTGATCTATAGTAGTGAAATGGCATATGAATAAAGTGTTACGGGGTTTACGTTTTCATCACACCTTGCCTGATGGTTGCAAATATCCTTGGACAGTGAATGTATAACAACCCGTTAACCAGATCAGAAGCAATGATGAGTACAATCATTACCACCCCCTACAAACCAGCAGCAGAGATACAAACAGAAGAAGGCATTAACAATTACCTATCCAAGCTGACAAGCCTTGATCAGTCAGAAGTCTGCATTGAGCTTTCCAATGTATTGGCAGCAAAACACAACCTGACCATGATACCAAGCGGAGTTAACGACTTCTCTGAAAATCAGAACATGGTGACTGATTTAACAGACAAGGTAGTCCTCATCTGCTGTCTGGCCTTTGGCAGGGACAGGGTCTTTGGGTCTTGTGGCAGGAATGACTTAAGACCATTTAATCAGCTGGTCAACGAAATTGATGAGGCGGTTGCACAACAGGATCTGGAGCCCGAGCTGCATGGACAGGCAATACTCTCAGCATTAAATGACCGGATTTAGTGTCAGATTGTATTGTGGATGGCCGATCCCATTGACACAGTTCTTATTTCTGTGCAGAAAATGCCATCCAGCTACACCTTAAACCTATCAGAGAATAAAAAATGGATAAAAGTAGACGTAATTTTTTCAGCAACATGGGTCGGCAGGCAGCTGCGGCACCAATCATGCTGCGCTTGAACACACTCAGTGACAAATTACAGGCATTGGCAGTAAGATGAATGGGAAGATGGACTTGCTTTCAGCCATAGTCAAAGTCAAAGAGCAGGTTCTAACACTGTGGAAAAATTAAAAAAGCTGTTTTCTAACGGACAGATACTTGCCGGGCAGGCTGCAAACATTGCTGCTGATGCCGGTCAATCTGCGAGGGATTATTGGGATAAAAATAAGGATGACCTGCAGGCGCAAGGCATGGATGCTTTGAAAGCTGGGAAGGAATATGTCTCCACAACCTGTGAATCCGTAGCTGAAGCTGCCTCAGGTATCTATCAGGATATCAAATACTCAGACAGTGAGTTGAACAAGCTACAGCAGAACATCGAAAACCAGGGAGGCATGTACAGGGAACTCAACAGACGGAGTACGACTGTTGATTCTATACTGCTTGGTGGCGAGACACTCGCGACCCTATTGGCTGCAGGATTTATCCCAGATGATATTATTGAAGCATATAATGCAGCTTACCCCGGTCTGGCAGACTCCATCTCCTTCGAAGAAAAAGTGCGTACACTTGATGCAGATGCACTGACTGGTTTCATATCCGGGGTAAAAGGTAAGCTATTTGAGCAACAGTATGTTGAGTATCTCAATGATGGGAATCTGCCGGATGGGTATGAAGCAGTTCTGGCTGAGTCGGCTACACAGGCTGGCTGGGATATTGCAATTGAAGGGGAAAACGGAGAGATCGCTTCAGTATTGCAAGCTAAGGCAACTGATTCGGTTTCATATGTTCAGGATGCCATTGATCAGTATCCGAACATTGATGTTGTCACCACAGAGGAAGTTTACAGTCATCTGGTAATGAGCAGCATCAGTGAAGGTATAACCAATAGCTCGATATCCAACGCCGAACTTGTCGATGCACTGAAAAATACTGTTGATGCATCGGAGCTGACCATGGATTTTACACCACCCGTATTTGCGCTCGCTTTTATTGCATTTACTTCATACAAGGATGAAAGTCTTACTCTCTATCAAAAAGCAAATAATGCTGGAGAGCGGTCTGGCAAGACATATTTAAGCTATCTCGTCGGCGGTGGTATTGCCGCTATTACGAATACCTGGTGGCTCGGTGTTCTGGGCAGTGTTTGCAGCCGTATTTTGAGTGACAGTGGCAGCAGGAAATATCAGACTTATGAGACAATGAAAGCAATAGAAAAACACAATCAGCGGATACTGGGGAATCTGAAGTCTGTTTGAGAGAAACACCGGGGGGTACCCAATAAAGTAATTTATCAAGACCACAGATTCAACATATCTTATCGAATCAGTCAGACATTATCGGTATGATGAAAATACATTATGAGTGCTGACCATTGATTTTTTTAATAAACGACTGGTTTCGCCACTTTGAAGACGAAATATATATCAACCAATTTTCAAAATATTTCTGAAATTATCGATAAAACAGCCTAATATCAATGTCAGCTTTATAGCTTTTCCAATTCTCAGAGTTGAACGGTCGGTTACAGACAGTAGCCCAATATCCAGGCAATTCGTATGGACTGCACATCTCTTATGAAAGATCCTTCAATCTATTTTTAATAATATCAGTAAAATAGACTGGTCTTTTTATATCAGAAATTTTCAGTTCGGTATCCATTCCCGATGTTGATACCAGTATCTGACCAATTGACATCAACCGGTTAAAAAGTGACTGCCTTAAATTTACACCTCGAATATGACGATATTCAATTCGTGTCATATCTCGATAAAATATTCCAATATTAACTTCTACACCTTTAG
>Ga0209142_1001574_pt1 | contig 12326 bp, 13 predicted proteins | sample SaaInlV_120m_DNA_FD_184678 | JGI IMG/M metagenome (GOLD analysis project Ga0209142, IMG submission 184678) | Marine microbial communities from expanding oxygen minimum zones in the Saanich Inlet - Saanich Inlet SI074_LV_200m_DNA (SPAdes) (version 2) | ecosystem: Environmental > Aquatic > Marine... | reverse complement strand
TTTAATACAAACAAAACTATTAGACAATCAATTGAAAATGGCACTAAGAAATATTTTTGTGTGAGCACAGATAAGGCAGCAAATCCAGTTAATATGATGGGTGCCAGCAAACGTATAATGGAGATGTTTTTGATGCGTCTCTCTGTAGATATAAAAATATCAACAGCAAGGTTTGCCAATGTTGCTTTTAGTGATGGTTCGTTGCTCCATGGGTTTAATCATAGAATGGAAAAGCGACAACCGATTGCTGCACCAAGTGATATCAAACGTTATTTTGTGACGCCACAAGAGAGTGGAGAACTTTGTTTAATGAGTTGTATTTTTGGTGAGAATAGGGATATATTCTTTCCAAAATTAAGTGAAGCACTGCACCTCATGTCATTCTCCGATATTGCAATTGAATATCTTAAGGATAAAGGCTATACCGCTCATATTTGCAAGACTGAAGATGAGGCACGAGAACTAATAAAAACTTTACCTGACCAAGGAAAGTGGCCGTGCTTATTTACAACGAGTAATACGACTGGCGAGAAAGACTTTGAAGAGTTTTATACTGACAAAGAAATACTTGATATGGGTAAATTTAAGAACCTGGGCATAATAAAGAATGAGTTGATATATGATGAGAATCAACTGAATGGTTTTGAAGGGAATATCGGCGATCTAAAATCTGCCACAAGGTGGAGTAAGCAGATGATAGTGGACGAGTTTTTTAAGATGATTCCTGATTTTGACTACCATGATAATGGCAAATATCTTAATAGTAAGATGTAATTATAGGTCGATGATATGAAAATTTTAACTCTAGTAGAAAGAAGAGCTGATTACAGTAGGATGAGGCCAATTTTAAAAGAATTGTATAAAGACACTTTTTTTGAGGTTTACTTAGTTGTTACTGGCGCATGCTTGTTGGATGTACACGGAAAAGATGTTGATTATATAAAGGAAGACGGCTTTATCATTAATGCAGAGATTCCAATGTTTATACAAGGTGAAAGAAATACTAATGCTTCCATGGTTAAGGCGTTGGCCAAAGTGTTAAGTGGCATGACTGATGAAATTGAAAAGTTTAAGCCTGATTTGGTTTTAACTGGGTTTGATATTGGTGCTAATTTAGCGACTACTATCGCTGCTGCACATATGAATATACCCGTTGCCCATATTCAAGGTGGAGAGGTGACAGGCACCATTGACGAAAGTATTAGACATGCAATGAGCAAGTTTGCTCATATTCATTTCCCCGGAACAGAGGACGCAAAAAATAGACTAATTAGATTAGGCGAGAATCCTGACTATATTTTTAATGTCGGGTGCCCATCTATAGATACAATCATGCAAACGCCAGAAGTACATAAAGAAATTTTAGAGAAGAAATTCAATATAGATTTTTCAAAGCCCACAATTTTACTCATTCAACACCCTGTAACAACAGAGAGTGATGAATCCAAGAGGCAGATATTAAACACAATTAGTGCCATAAAGGAGCTTGGTGTGCAAGCATTAGTCGCCTTGCCAAATAATGATGCAGGGTCATCTGAGATTATTGATGAAATTAAAAATTCAGGACTTAGCTGGTATCCAAGCCTATCAACAAATGAATTTGTGAATGTTTATAGGAATATTGGAGCAATTGTAGGGAACTCAAGTTCTGGAATTCACGAGTCTTCTACTTTTGGCATACCTGCTGTAAATATTGGAACACGACAACAGGGTCGAGAAAGAGCGCCAAATGTTATTGATGTTGGCTATGAAAAAGAGAGTATTAAGGCAGGTATTGAAAAGGCTTTGTTTGATACCGAGTATCGAGAGAGTATCAAGAATATTGTCAACCCTTATGGTAATGGTAAGTCTGCAAAGCGCATTGTGAAGCTGTTAAAGACTGTCAATTTGAAAGGGATTGTGCAAAAAAGATTTTATGAATAAAGTTTTAATTATAGGAGCAAGTGGCTTATTAGGGAGGTCACTTGCTGAATATTTTGAATCTAACAATTTTCAAGTTGGGGCTTTAAGCCGTAATTGTGACAATCAAAATTATAAATTTAACAATTATACTGTCGATGTTTTGGATTATGAGAGTCTAGAATTTGTTGTTGCACAATATGAAATTGTTATTAATTGTATAGGGCAAATCACTAATCCAATTCATGAATGCATCTCTCTTAATACCAAGGGTGTGAAAAATATTATTGATGCAGTGAAAAAGAATGGAAGCTATTTAATTCATCTTTCGACAGTGTCAGTTTATGGGTCATCATCAACTGTAACTGAAGAAAGCTTTGTAAATCCAGAAAGTGTATATGGCTCTTCAAAGTATTTTGCCGAGTATCAAATTAGTCAAAATTTAACAAATTATGCAATTTTAAGAATAAGTAACCTCTATGGCAAGGGTCAAATTAAGGGAATTTTAGGATATATTTTAAAAAATTTTCGTAATAACGAGAAAGCTTTATTTTTTAATAATAATGGATCATTAAAAAGATATTATTTACATATAGATGACTTGAATCCTATTGTAAAATTAATCTTAGATAAGAGGATTAAGGGGGTTTATAACGTAATTGGCGGTGATTTCCTTACAATAAAGCAGCTTGTTTCTTTGTGTGAAAGGGTGTTTGATTATTGTTTTGATGTACAATATGAAATTCAACAGCCGATTGAAAATATTGACAAAGTCGATGATTCAAAACTTAGAAAGCAAGTTAATTATTTTTTACAACACGATATAGAAGGGTATTTGCGGGGGGAGTTAAGGTGATGAGTATTATTGACAAAGTTGTGATGAATGATTCTACTTCAATAAAAAAGGCGATGGAAGTTATTGATACGAGTAAAATAAAAATCGCACTTGTGGTTAGTGATAATAAACAATTGATTGGTACGATCACTGATGGAGATATACGTAGAGCAATACTTAAAGGAGTTACTTTAAGCGACCCCGTAAAAGATATAATGAATCGCAACTTCATTTATTCAGAAGTTGGCGAATCTAGAGAGAAAATTTTGCAATTAGCAAAACTTAATCAAATCCAGCAAGTGCCTATTGTAGATAAAAATTGCATCTTGGTGGGAATCGAGGATATAAGTAGCCCTCTATTACCTGTTAAGCGACAAAATAAAGTTGTTTTAATGGTAGGAGGCCTAGGTACAAGGTTAAGACCTTTAACAAATGAAACGCCAAAACCGTTACTAAAAGTTAAGGATAAGCCAATTTTAGAGATTATTTTAGAAGGCTTTATTAAGTATGGTTTTAATGATTTTATATTTAGTGTTAATTATAAATCAGAAATGATTGAAGAGTATTTCGGGGATGGAAAGAGATTTGGCGTTAATATTCAGTATGCTCATGATCGAGAGCGAATGGGTACTGCAGGTTCTCTTTCATTTATAAAAAAAAAACTTACAGAAGACTTTCTTGTAATGAATGGTGACTTGTTAACTAATATCAATTTTGAGCACCTTTTAGAGTTTCATTTTAATAACAATTCAAAGGCAACAATGTGTGTAAGAGAGTATGATTTTCAAGTCCCATATGGCGTTGTAAATATACAAGAGCATAATATAGCTTCAATCGAAGAGAAGCCGGTGCACAAGTTTTTTGTTAATGCAGGTATATATATGTTAAACCCTTCTGTGTTGAAGTATATCCCTGAAAATAGTTTTTTTGATATGCCAACACTTTTTAACATCTTGATTCAATCTAAAGAGAAAGTCTTGCCTTTTCCTGTTCGGGAGTACTGGCTAGATATTGGTGAAATTGGAGAATATAATAAGGCCAATAGTGAATATGATGATAATTTTTGAGATTAGACTGTGAATAAGATTAGGGTAGTTGCAAGAATAGATGTGAAGAATGAATTTGCCATCAAGGGGATTCATTTAGAAGGGTTAAGAAAAGTTGGAAACCCAAATACAATGGCCCGCAATTATTACAATGATGGAATTGATGAAATAGTTTTTATGGACGCTGTGGCAGCTTATTATGATAGAAATAGTTTAAGTGAATTAATCCAAGAAGCGTGTAAAGGTGTTTTTATACCAATAACTGTTGGTGGCGGGATTCGTACTATTGATGATATAAAAAATGCACTAAAAAGCGGTGCAGATAAGGTTGCGATTAATACTAAAGCTGTTAAAGATCCTAATTTTATTATGCAATCTTCAAAGATTTTTGGCTCTCAATGTATTGTATCTTCTATTGAAGCTAAATTGATCAAAAATGGAAAATGGGAGGTTTATACAGATAATGGAAGGGAACCCACTGGGAAAGATGTCATTGAATGGGCTAAACATGTTGGAGAATTAGGCGCTGGAGAAATAATGCTCACTTCAATTGATAAAGAAGGTACAAAAAAAGGCTTTGATATTGACTTGTATAAAAGTGTAGCTAAAAGTGTTTCGATTCCTATTATTGCAAGTGGAGGTATGGGTCAGGGTGCTGATGCAGTGGAACTGTTAGAAAATGCAGATATAGATGCTATAGCTACCGCTTCAGTCCTACATTGCAAAATGGAATCCGTTCAGGAGATTAAAAATACACTGCTACAACATCAGATTAAGGTGCGCATATGAAAATAGCTATTATTGACTATGGCATTGGAAATATTAGAAGTATATTAAGTGCATTTGAAAATCAAGGGGCAAATGTCTTCTTAACAAGCGACAAGGGTGAAATTCTAAAATCAGACGGACTAGTATTGCCAGGGGTTGGAGCTTTTTCCCATGGAATGAAAAACCTTGAGAGTTATGGTTTGGTAGATGTTATAAAAGAATATGCTGCTTTAGATAGACCTTTGATGGGGATATGTCTTGGTATGCAGTTGCTTTTTGAAGAAAGTGAAGAGTTTGGAAAGACTGAAGGCCTGGGTTTGATATTGGGAAAGGTTGTTAAATTGCCAACAAAAGATAATCAAAATGAAAATCTACCTCACGTTAGTTGGAATAAATTGAATAGTAATAAAGTTCCATGGAAAAATACTATATTGGCAGATACTGAAGAAGGTAGCGACATGTATTTCGTCCATAGCTTTGTAGCCCAGCCTAGAGATTCCTATAATATTTTATCTTTAACAGAGTATTTAAACTATCATTTTTGCTCTTCTGTTAAAAAAGGAAATATTTACGGGTGTCAGTTTCACCCTGAAAAGAGTGGCCCAACTGGGTTAAAGATTATTAATAATTTTATAAGGATGTGTGAAGCATGAGTAAAGAATTGGAGGCACACTATGGCTTGCCGAATCAAGTTAAATTTTGTAAAAAATGTGTGATTTCAAATCAAAGGCCTAGTTCAACCATTGAATTTAAAAATGAAAAAGGTGAAAAGAAAAAAGTTATTAACTTTAATGAAGACGGTGTTTGCTCTGCTTGTGTTTATCACGATGAAAAGGAGACGGGAATTGATTGGGAAGATAGAGATGTTAAACTAAGATCTCTTCTTGATCAGTTTAGAAGCAACGATGGCTCTTATGATGTTATTGTTCCTGGAAGTGGCGGTAAAGATAGTGCATTTATCGCTCATATATTAAAGTATAAATACGGCATGAACCCTTTAACAGTGACTTGGGCTCCGCATTTATATACTGATATTGGGTGGAAAAACATGCAAGAATGGATGCATACTGGAGGCTTGGATAATATTTTATACACTCCTAATGGGATCTTGCATCAAGAGATGACTAAAAATGCATTTCATAATCTACTACACCCGTTTCAGCCTTTTATTGTAGGGCAAAGAATCATTGGTCCGGCAATGGCGAAAAAATTCGGGGTTAAGTTGGTTATGTATGGTGAAAACCAAGCTGAATATGGAAATTCAATTGAGGAAAATACCAATCCTATTATGAATATGGATTTCTTTTCATCAGATGATGCATTAAGCATGAAGTTTGGTGGCGTAAGTATGCAAGAGTATATTGATACAGGCAAATATACAAAAGATGATTTTGCACCATATATTGCTCCAGATAAGCAAGATCTTGTTGACAATGGTATCGAAGTCCACTATCTGGGATATTACTTAAAATGGGATCCACAAGAGTGTTATTATTATTCTGTTGACAATACAGGATTCCAGGCAAATCCAGTAAGAACGGAAGGAACGTATTCAAAATATAGTAGTATTGATGATAAAGTTGATCCATTTCATTATCTTACAACCTTGATTAAGTTTGGAATAGGCAGGTGTACTTACGATGCGGCACAAGAGGTTCGTAACGATAAAATTACAAGAGAAGAGGCTAGTTATTTAGTTGAGAAGTATGACACAGAATTTCCTGATATTTACTTTAAAGAGTTTCTAGAGTATATAGACACAAGTGAGGATGATTTTTGGAGAACTGTAGATAAGCACAGAAGTCCGCATATTTGGAAAAAAGTTGATGAAGTTTGGAAATTGAGACATACATCCTCTAATACGGGCACTGATGACTAGAAAGGTTTTATCTATAATTCCAGCTCGTGGTGGATCAAAGGGCTTTCCACGAAAAAATATTGCTGACTTGGCTGGCAAGCCGTTAATAGCATGGACAATAGAAGCCTCCCTAAATTCGAAATATATAACTAAAACCATAGTCAGTTCTGACGATGAAGAAATTTTAGATATTTCTAATAATTATGGTGCTGAAATAATTAAGCGTCCCGATGATCTAGCAAGTGACTCTGTAACTTCAGAGGCGGTGGTAAAGCATGCTATTGATTATTTGGAATCCACTGGAGAGGTATTTGATATTGTTGTTTTACTGCAACCTACCTCTCCACTAAGAAACTACAAGGATATTGACAGTGCATTTGAGACTATGTTTAATTCTAGTGCTACTGCTGTTATCAGTGTGCATGAGTTTGATAGTAAAATATTGAAAGCTTTTAAGGTAAATTCAAGCGGATTTTTACAGACTATTTCCAGTAATAATAATTCTTTTATGAGGCGTCAAGATTTGCCATCAGTATTTATGCCAAATGGTGCAATCTATATTATTAGTAAAGAAGTGTTTGATAGTGTAGATAGTTTTTTTACAAATAAAACCTTATATTACTTGATGCCAATTGAAAAAAGTATTGATATAGATAGTAAAGAGGATTTAATCAATATTGAACATATTGTGAAAAATGAACAAGGTGTTTTTGAATGAAAAAAAAATTTGTAATTTTTATAGGTAGTGAACAAAAAGGACTCCTATGTGCTATTGCCGATATTTTAGAAAAAAAGTATAATTTTTCAGTTATAATTATTGCCAGAGACCCGTCAGTAAAGAAACATATTGATAAGCTTCTTTCTAGAAGAGAAAATGATATTGTTTTGTCTGATATAAAACCAATAGTAAGTAATGATAATCTACTAGATGAAGCTTGTGACATTGAAAAGCGTTACAATATAAATCTAGCAATGTTAATGTCAGAGGATAGGGCTTTAGGACAAGGTTATTTGTCTAATATAGAAAAAATTCCTGACATCATTAGGGCGTCCTGGCCTCATGAAAAAAAAATATTAGAACTCATAAAAAAAATTAAAAAATATGAAATCGCATTGAAAGGTGCAGAATACTTTATAAGAGTATGGCCTGATAAGTGTGCAACAGCTGTTTTGAATGCTAATGGAGGAAGGTCATTTTCTTTAACTTCTATAAAATACGGAGATAGATTTTTTTGGTCTGATGATAATTTTATTACATCAAAAAAATACATTGACAGAATAAGAAAAAACATATCTTTAAAAAAATGTACTAATACAAACACCTCTTACCAAATAGATTGTGATGGAGAAAAAGTAAATCTTGATGCAAGGTATACCATATCTAATGCGATTAAAATTTTTTTTAAAATTTTTTATAATGATACTAAAAATTTAATTAGAGGCGTGAGAAAAAAAGATTCGTATCACTATTTAGGGTGGGCGCCATCTTTATTTAGAAGTATTGCTAATTATAGGTATGTTAAATCTAACTCAGTTTTTCCTAGCGATATAAATAAGAATTATAGAGTTTGTTTTTTTACTCTACATTTGGAGCCTGAGGTTGCATTAATGAATTTTAGCCCTGAGTTTAATAATTCATTTGAGGCGATATCATGGATTTCCAAGTCTTTACCTGCTGATACATTACTTGTTGTAAAAGAACAAGTGCACTCGTTTGGCGTTAGATCTCTTTGGTACTACAGTCAATTAAATAAAATAAGTAATGTTGTACTGGCCAACCCAGAGTCTCATAGCTGGGACTGGATAAAACGAGCTAGTATTGTTTCAACAATTTCGGGAACAGTTGGTGTGGAAGCTGTACATTTTAATAAGCCAGTTGTGTCTTTTGGAATGCATCAAATAATCAACCATTTGCCAACAGTGCATTATGTTTCAAATTTTACTGAAACTAAAGAAGCTGTGAGTAATTTTTTAGATTCTGATATCTCTGAAGAAGAGTATAATGCATCCAGAATATCTTTAGAAAAGGCACAATTAGATAGTTCTTTTGAACTTGCAGAATATAAGTATAGTCATAAAAGGAATCAACTAGAAATGAAAATGGCTGAAGTTGCTTTGCGAAACTTATTTATTGAATATAGTGATGTTATAAGTTTGTAGTGAATGTTGGATAGTATTTATGGATTTAAAAAATGATTGGGAGTTTAATATTCTCAATGTATACAATTATAAGCTTCCAGGAAAATTAGAGGAGTACTTTAATTTTATACGCCACCACCATAATAAATTAAATGGAGATATTTGTGAAATAGGCGTTTATCGTGGATTTTCTATCATAGCTACAGCTTTACTATTGAAAGAATTAGGGAGTGATAAAAAAGTATGGGGGTTTGATAGTTTTTCTGGTTTCCCTTCTTATCATGAAAATGATGATTTGGAAAAATTTAAAAATTTATATGACAATAAAGTTATCTCAAAAGAGCATTTCCAGGATTATCAATTAAATATACAGCTTAAAGAGTTTATATCTGGTAAGTCTGCCTCACCATCCACTATAAGCTCTTCTATGGATTTTTCCGAGACTTCTTTATCATTGCTAGAGGATAAAATTAATTATTTTGAGCTAGACAATATTATCCTAGTTGATGGTGATTATAAAGAAACTATGGCAGAAAATATGTACACAGATGTTAAATTTATGTCAGTGTTGATGGATTGTGATCTATATGAAAGCCATAAAATTGCATTACCTTTTGTATGGGATAGAATTGTCAATGAAGGGTACATGTATCTTGATGAGTATTACTCATTGAAGTTTCCTGGTGCTCGAATTGCCGCCGATGAGTTCTTTGAAAATAAGATAGATAAACCAAGAATGTATCCACGTAAATTGATGGATTTTGAACGTTGGTTTGTTAGTAAAATAAATAAATGAAAGAAAAAATACTTACTGTAATTCCAGCACGAGGCGGATCAAAAGGTATACCAAGAAAAAATATTATTAGTATAGGCGGTCGCCCATTAATCGACTACACTATCAAGTCTGCATTGCAAGTCAAAAGATTGAAGGATATAGTCGTAAGTACAGAAGATAGTGAGATTAAATCTATTGCTAAAAAATATGGTGCACAAGCTCCATTCACTAGACCTGACCATTTGTCAACAGATCAGGCACAGTCAGCCCCAGTTATTATTGATGCCTTGAATAGGATGGAAGAAATAAAAAATACCAAATATGATGCGGTTTTAATGTTGCAACCAACTAGCCCACTTCGAACTTCAAGTCATATTGAAAGGGCTGTAGATTTATTCCTTTCACAGGATTGTGATTCAGTAGTATCAGTAGTATCAGTAGGTGGTACACACCCATTTCGCATGAAAAGGTTGGTAGGCGATCAGTTGGTAAATTATATTGATCAAGGTTTTTGGGATATGAGGCCTAGACAGGAGTTACCACCAGTTTATATCCGTAATGGATCTATTTATCTTATTAAGCGTGATACTTTAATAAGTAAAGGTCAATTGATTGGTGAAAAATGTCTTGGAATGGTGATGAATGATGAAGAGTCAGTAAATATTGATTCGCCTTTGGATCTGAAGTTGGCAAGGTTATTGCTAGAAGGTGTATAGATGATTCGTATGTTATGCCCTGAGCCTGACAGTTTTAGTAAGAAAGGTTTGGATTATGCAAGTAAAAATATAAATCTTACTTGTAGAGCACTTACCCAACAGCAGTTTGAAGAAATTGCTCCAAATTATGAGGTGCTACTTATACGGTTTAATACAATTATAAGTGAATCAATTTTAATAGGCAATTCTAAAATAAAATCTATTATATCTCCAACAACTGGATTAGACCATATTGACCTCGTTGCGGTAAAATGTAACAAAGTAAAGGTGTACCATCTTAAAGGACAAAAGCGTTTCTTGAAAGGGGTTAGTGGCACTGCAGAGTTAACAATAGGATTAATGCTATCTTTGCTGCGTAAAATACCTCAAAGTTTTGAGTCAGTCAAAAAGTGCGAGTGGGAGACAGGCCCGTTTCGTGGAAATGAAGTGTCAGAAAAGAAGATTGGTATAATTGGATGCGGTAGACTAGGTTCAAAGGTTTCGCGTGTAGCAGTTGCTTTAGGTATGAATGTTTTTTCCTATGATCCGTATATTTCTAGATTTCCTACGAGTGTTACGCAGGTGAATTCATTAGCAGATCTTTTAAGTATGGTAGATATATTAACTGTACACATACCTCTTTTGCCAAAAACTAGACATTTAATTTCTAAAAAAGAGATAGATCAGATGAAAGACGGGGTTGTAATTATAAATACATCTCGTGGTTCAATTATCTCTACGCAAGCCCTTTTGTATGGATTGGAAAAAGGCAAGATAAAGAGCGCAGCTATTGATGTTATGGAGGATGAGCATTGTATAAAAAAAATTGGCCATGTGTTGATTGATTATGCAAACAAGCATGATAATTTATTGATTACGCCACATATTGGTGGTGCAACTTATGAGTCAGTAGAAAAAACAGATTTTTTTATTTTGAAAAAATATTTTAGTGAGGTTGAGTAGATGGACAATGAGCAATTAAGAGAAAAGTACAATGACATATATCTTAAAGGCAAAAAGGAGTTCTTTTCAAAATTTGACAACGGAGAAGATACCTCTGAAACAGAAAGGATTGTGTGGTCTGCCACAGAATGGACTGGTAAAACTGTGCTTGATATTGGGTGTGGTACAGGTGAAATTATTGCAGGAGTGAAAGATAGAGGTGCAAGTAATGTTATTGGTATTGATTATGCAAAAAGTGCAATAGATATTGCAAAAAATAGATATTGTAATAAAACTATAAAATTTTTAAACAAGTCTTTAGATGAAATTTCTGTAGAGTTATTAAGTTCTAATAAGTCAGGGGTAGATGTGGTAATTTCATTGGGCACAATAGAGCATATGGATAATCCTGAGCTTGCATTAAAAAAAATGTTGTCACTGTTAAATGACGATGGTGAGTTGATTATAACATGCCCGTATTTTATTAATGTTCGTGGAATTGTTTGGATGAGTTTAGCGCTTTTATTAGATGTACCTATGTCATTAACAGATAAGCATTTTATTTCACCCTTTGATATAAGAAAATGGTTATTAGAGACAGAGTTTAATATCGTTGATATACAGTATTTTGATTATGAAAGGGCTAATGGCGACATAATGCTTACTGATATGAAAAAAAGACTAAAAAATGCCATGAATGATGCTGGACTTGCAGATGATAGAGTGGCTATCTAATTTAGTTAGAGAAGAGCAGGGCGCCCTGGATTCTATGAATGGAGCAAGTGCCCTATATGTTATAAAGAAAGAGAAGTAGATATGGTTAAAATTATTGCGGAATTTTGTCAGAATCATAATGGTGATTTTGATTTATTAAAAAAGATGGTTGAAGCTGCTGCTATTGCTGGTGCCACACATGGAAAAATGCAAACAATTTATGCAGATACAGTGACATACCGCCCTCAATTTGAAGAAGGATTGGTTCAAAATGGTGAAACTAAGGCAATTAAACGTCCTTATAAAGAGGAGGTAAAAAGACTGGCTGACCTTGAAATTTCTGAAGAGGAAACTGTTAACTTTATAAAAATTTGTAATGAAAATGGTTTAATACCAATGACAACATGTTTTGTTCATGAGCATGTCAATCATCTTGCTGAACTTGGTTTTAGTTCAATTAAGGTGGCAAGTTATGATTGTGCTTCATTTCCATTACTTAAGGAGTTAACCAGAAAATTTGATGAAATTGTTGTTTCAACTGGTGCAACTTATGATGACGAGGTTGTGCATGCTGCAGAAATACTTAAAGACACAAATTTCTCAATGCTTCATTGTGTAACCTTATACCCTACTCCCTTGGAACAAATGCATATGG
>Ga0209142_1001540_pt1 | contig 12544 bp, 9 predicted proteins | sample SaaInlV_120m_DNA_FD_184678 | JGI IMG/M metagenome (GOLD analysis project Ga0209142, IMG submission 184678) | Marine microbial communities from expanding oxygen minimum zones in the Saanich Inlet - Saanich Inlet SI074_LV_200m_DNA (SPAdes) (version 2) | ecosystem: Environmental > Aquatic > Marine >... | reverse complement strand
TAAAAATAATGCAGATGCATATTACAATCGTGGGATAGCAAACGATAAATTAAAAAATTATCAGAATGCGATTGATGATTATACTGAAGCAATAAAAATAGATGACAAAGATGTAGACGCTTACAATAATCGTGGAATTATTTATTACGATTTAAAAAAATATCAAAAAGCAATGGACGATTATCACACTGCAATAAAATATGACTCAAACAATGTGAAAGCTTATTTCAATATTGCACTGGTGAAAGAAGATACAGGTGATTATCATGGTGCCATAGAATGCTATGATAAAGTAATTGAAATAGATTCTAATTATACTGAGGCTTATATCAATCGAAGACTTATACTGGATAAGTTGTATGATAATAAAAGAATGTTGGATGAATATTTTGAAGAGAATTCTATAGAAGATAATTATGATGAGGTTGGCGTGTCATAAGTTCAATCTTCATCCAGTTGTTCAAGGAATTTAATCATCTGAATTTCAAATTCGAACCCACATACATTTTTTCGTTCAAAATTTCATCATCAACTTTTTCTTATCAAGCGAAAATATAATTCAAATTCCCTCGTGAGAATAGGCTCATAAAGCAATGTCGACACATAGTGACAGTTGACATGTAAGACACGTTTAAACACTATTCTCATTCGGTAAATCACTATTCTAGAGACAATATTAGAAACTCTCACATATCAAATAATTGCGAAATTCTTGTGATTTGAGCAAGATTTAATATAGTTCATAAATCTATAATCAGATATGAAGTTAATCATTTGTAAATTCAAGCATTAATATAGGCTTCAAATGTTCGAACAAACTTTCAAAAACATAGATGACATACTTTATAAAGATGCTGGTGCAGACAGTGAACTGGATTATATTGGTCAAACGTCATGGATACTCTTTCTCAGATATTTAGATGTACTAGAATTAGAAAAAAAAGACGAAGCAGAACTTAAAGGAAGAAGCTACGACTTTATTCTTGAATCTGAATATCGTTGGTCAAACTGGGCAATGCCGAAAAAAGAAGATGGTCAAATTGATCATCATTTAGCTATGACAGGACCAGATTTAGTACAATTTGTTGATGGTAAACTCTTTCCATACTTGTCAAATTTTAAAGTGTCTGCTGAAAACTCAAAAACAATTGAGTACAAAATCGGTGAGATATTCAGTGAATTAAAAAACAAGATTCAAAGTGGATATAATCTAAGAGAAATTATTGGATATGCCGATGAACTTGATTTTCATACTACAAAAGACAAACACGAATTATCTCATCTCTACGAATCTAAAATAAAAAACATGGGCAATGCTGGACGAAATGGTGGTCAATATTACACGCCTAGACCATTGATTCGTGCAATTGTTGATGTAGTAAATCCACAGATTGGCGAGACAGTTTATGATGGTGCTGTTGGGTCAGCTGGTTTCTTATGTGAAGCCTATTCTCACATGACAAAAGATAGAGATAGTTTAAGTACTTCAGATTTGAAAACGATTCAAGAAGATACATTCTTCGGGAAAGAAAAGAAGAATCTGGCGTATATAATCGGCGTGATGAATATGATATTTCATGATATTGAAGCCCCAAATATTATTCATACAAATACACTGAGTGAAAGTATTAGAGACATTCAAGAGAAAGACCGTCATCATGTCATTTTAGCAAACCCACCATTTGGAGGTAAAGAACGCAAAGAAGTTCAACAGAATTTTGATATAAAAACTGGTGAAACAGCATTTTTATTTTTACAGCATTTTATTAAAACATTAAAAGCTGGTGGACGTGCAGGAATTGTTATCAAGAATACATTTCTGAGTAATACAGATAATGCTTCAGTTTCATTAAGAAAACATTTATTAGAAACTTGCAATCTTCACTCTATTTTAGATATGCCAAGTGGCACATTTCTTGGTGCTGGTGTAAAGACTGTGGTGTTATTTTTTAACAAAGGTGAACCAACTAAAAAGATATGGTATTATCAATTAAACCCAGGCAGAAATATGGGTAAAACCAATCCACTGAATGATAAAGATTTATCTGAGTTTATTGCATTGCAAAAGACAAAATCAGAAAGTGAAAGGTCATGGACGATAAACATTGCTGATGTAGATGAAGATACGTTTGATTTGAGTGTAAAAAATCCAAATACACCAGAAGAAGCTCCATTAAGAAGTCCACAGGAAATACTTACAGAAATGGAAACACTGGACAACGAAACCAAAGAAATACTCAGGAGCATCAAAGAGTTGATATGAAACAAATGAATATCAATAATTTGTCAGATAGTTGGGAATTGAAGAAACTTGGTGATATTTGCAAAACAGGAGCAGGAGGTACACCACTAAAAGCAAGAAAAGAATATTATCTTGGTGGAATAATTCCTTGGCTAAAAAGTGGTGAAGTCAAGCAAGGTGAAATTTACAAGTCTATTAATTTTATAACAAGTAAAGGGCTTGTTAATTCTTCTGCAAAACTATTTCCACCCGACACCGTATTAGTTGCTATGTATGGTGCAACTGCAGGACAGGTTGGGATATTGAGATTTGAAGCATCTACTAATCAAGCTATATGTGGTATTTACCCGAATAGACAAACTGTTCCAGAATTTATCTACTATTTTTTTCTACATAAAAAGGATGAGATAACTGCACAGGCTACTGGAAATGCACAACCAAATATTTCTCAAATAAAAATAAAAAATACAAAAATCCCAATCCCACGACCCAAGGAACAAAAACGCATTGTTGCCAAATTAGATGAATGTTTTGAAACAATTCACATTGCACGTGCAAATGTTGAAAAGAATCTTCAAAATGCCAAAGATCTCTTCCAAAGCCAACTGAATCAAATATTCAGTCAGAAAGATGATGGGTGGGTGGAGAAGAAATTGGGTGATATTTGTGAAAGAGTGTCAGTTGGACATGTTGGTAAGACATCCGAATATTATTGTGGAGAAGATGGTATACCATTTCTTCGGTCACAGAATGTTAGGAAAGGTTTTTTAGATTTTGAAAATATTCGATATATAACAAAAGAGTTTCATAAAAGTCTAAAAAAGTCTCAATTATGCAAAAATGATTTACTATTTGTTAGGGTTGGGGCAAATAGAGGGGATTGTTGTGCAATAAAGGAAGACCATCATCAATTAAACTGTGCTAATATTGTTTTTGCACGCCCAACGTCAGGTAATGTTAAGTTTTTAGAGTATTATTGTTTATCGCCAATTGGCAGAAATAGACTTTTAGGTATGACAACTGGTTCTGCACAAGGTGTTATAAATACAAAATCAGTAGAAAAATTAAAAATATCAATGCCACTAGATAATGAGCAAAATTCCATTGTCTCAGCATTAACAGATTTAAAGGAAAAAACTCTTAACATTGAATCAAATTACCAACAAGAATTGAGTGCACTTGACGAACTAAAGAAATCAATTCTACAAAAAGCATTCAACGGTGAATTATGAGTCCAAGTTTTAAAAATACAGCATCTTTTGGAAAGCGAATTGAATTTTATATTGTCGGTCTCATGCTAAAGGAAGGATTAGATATTTATCTTCCGCTAGTTGATGATGACGCTATAGATGCGGTAGTAAAGAAATCTGATGGTAGTTTTGTTGAAGTTCAAATAAAAGCTCGCTCTAACAAAGTTAAATTTGGTTCTGCTGGTCTCTTTGCCGCTCTTACACATGAGTACCGTAAAAACTACTGGTTTGTGTTTTACTCTGAACGAATGGATACAATTTGGATTATGTCATCGAAAGAATTCATCAAAGAAGCAACTCAACTCAAAACTGGAGCAAATGCAGGTAAACGTACTTTACACTTTAACGGCAGAAATACAATAAAGCAATTGGAACATGTAAAACCACAATTCAAAAAATATGTAGTCAAAGATTTTAAACGAATTATAGAAGAAAACCCAGACGAATAGAAAATAACATGAACGAACAAGAAACTCGTACCAATTTAATTCTACCAGCTCTACATGAAGCAGGATGGGGTATAATAGATGGTTCACGTATTCGTGAAGAGTTTCCAATCTCAAAAGGTCGATTAATTGGTAATGGCAAACGAAGTATGCCAGACAAAGCTGATTATGTCTTACAATATAGAAATCGAAATCTTGCAGTCATTGAAGCCAAATCAGATGAAAAATATTATACTGAAGGTGTCGGTCAAGCAAAAGACTATTCAAATCGGTTACATGTTAGATTCACATATAGCACCAATGGTTTACAGATATATCAAATTGACACATTAGAAGGCAAAGAATGTGATGTCTTAAAGTATCCATCGCCAGATGAACTATGGAACATGACATTTGCTGAAGAGGATAATGAAAACCCAGAAGCTAGCAAATGGCGAGACAAATTCCATAGTATACCATTTGAGACAAAAAGCGGTACATGGCAACCACGATTCTATCAAGAAAATGCAATAACCAAAGTATTAGAATCAATTGCAAAAGGTGAAAATAAAATACTACTCACACTTGCTACAGGCACTGGTAAAACTGCAATTGCATTTCAGATTGCATGGAAACTATTTCATAGTAAATGGAACTTGAGAAGAGATGGAATCAGATTGCCAAGAATATTATTTCTTGCTGATAGAAATATACTAGCTGACCAAGCATTTAATTCATTTTCAGCATTTGAAGAAGATGCATTAGTACGAATCACTCCATCAGAGATCAGAAAGAAGGGCAAAGTACCCACCAACGGTAGCATATTTTTTACAATATTCCAATCGTTTATGAGTGGTGATAATGACGAACCATATTTTGGTGAATATCAAAAAGATTATTTCGATTTTATAATAATTGATGAATGTCATCGTGGTGGTGCTAGAGATGAAAGTAGATGGCATGAGATTATGGAGTACTTTAGTCCAGCTGTACAATTGGGTTTAACTGCTACGCCAAAACGTGATAAGAATATTGATACATATAAATATTTTGGTGACCCAGTATATATCTACTCATTACGAGAAGGCATTAACGATGGCTTCTTAACACCGTTCAAAGTAAAACAAATTCATACTACAATAGATGAATATATCTACACTTCAGATGATACGATTGTACAAGGCGAGGTTGAAGAACAGAAACTATATATTGAATCAGAAATCAATCGCATCATTGAGATAAAAGAAAGAGAAGAATATCGTGTTAATTTATTGCTGAAACAAATGGATCAAACTAAAAAGACAATTGTATTCTGTGCAAAACAAACTCATGCGCTTATGATTAGAGATATAATAAATCAACAATCCGACAGCAATAATCCAAGTTATTGTCAAAGAGTTACAGCTGACGAAGGTGGTTTGGGCGAACAGCATTTACGAGATTTTCAAGATAATGAAAAAACAATTCCAACAGTTCTAACAACATCTAGAAAGTTGAGTACTGGTGTAGATGCTCCAGAATTAAAAAACATTGCTTTGATGAGACCAGTTAATGACATGATTGAATTCAAACAGATCATTGGACGAGGAACTAGACTGTTTGATGGAAAAGACTATTTCACTTTATATGATTATGTTGGAGCACATAAACATTTTCTTGATCCAGAATGGGATGGTGATCCAATTGAATCAGAACCATGTGATAAATGTGGTAAAGTTGCATGCGAATGCCCATCAAATGAATATTCAATACCATGTGAAGAATGTAAAAAAGCGCCATGTGTATGTGAATCAGAACCCGATGAACCATGTTCTGAGTGTGGATATTCAATATGTAGATGCAACGCAAAACCAAAGATGATAAAAGTGAAATTATCAAATGGAAAAGTACTCGAATTTGATTCAATGGTTCAAACATCATTCTGGTCACCAGATGGAAGACCAATATCATCTCAAGAATTTCTAGAATCTATGTTTGGTACATTACCAGAATTCTTCAAGAATGAAAATGAATTAAGAACAATATGGAGCAAACCAGATACTCGAAAGAAACTGATTCAAGATTTAGATGAAAAGGGATTCACAGCAAATCAATTAAACGATTTAAGACAGATGATTCATGCTGAGGAAAGTGATTTATATGATGTTTTATCTTATGTAGCATTCAGCACAAATCCATTGAAACGAAGTCAAAGAGCAGAATCTGTCAGATCACATTTTGATGTTTACGAGTCAAACCAACGTGTATTTTTAGATTTTGTTTTAAAGCAATATGTAGAGTCTGGTATTAGTGAGTTAGATGATGAAAAATTACCAGAGTTATTGACATTGAAATATCAAGCCATAGCTGATGCGAAAAGAGAGCTTGGTGATATTGGATTCATTCGAGATACGTTTATTGGATTTCAAGGTTATTTATATGGAGAGTAAAAATAAGTTTAGCAATTATGGAAATGATTTATAAGATATATCTTAATGATTACATTGAGGTAAATTGTGGCTAATATCGTTGAAAAGGGCAGTTCATTAATTACAGTAAAATCAAATGTTCTTGAAAAAGTACAACATTCTATTGATCTCACAAATAAAATATTAAACAGTAGTACTGACGAGATTTTTAATAAGGCATTTTGTTTGTTAAACAGCGAGGCCATTAGCTATGGTGAAAAGAATTACTATTCATTGCTTAAGTCAACACCCTCAATTTTAAAAACTCAAGAATTTCAATTTATTGCAAAATCCAAAGAAGATTATAATGCATCCATAAAATTATTTGATGAGATAATAGAAATTAATTCCCAAAATGTAATGTCAATAATTTGTAGTTCTATTGCAAAATTTAGATTGAATGATTTTTACGGTGCTCTTGATGAATTAAATATTGTAATTGAAATTGATCCAAATATTGCATTTGCGCATAGTTTTCACGGTGATATGAATTACAGTTTAAGAGACTATGACTCTGCAATTGAAGATTATGATAAAGCAATTAAAATTGATCCAAATTATGTAGATCCTTACAATAACAGAGGCCTTTCTAAATATTGTTTAAAGTATTATGAAGACGCCATTGAAGATTTCACCAAAGCAATTGAAATTGATCCAAATTATAAACTTGCCTACAATAATCGTGGTATGACAAATAAAAACTTAGAAAATCATGAAGATGCCATTGAAGATTTCACCAAAGCAATTGAAATTGATTCAGATTTTGCTGTGGCTTACCATAATCGTGGTTTCACATATAACAAATTAGAAAACTATGATGAAGCTATAGAAGACTATTCAAAAGCAATTGAAATTGATCCAAATTATAAACTTGCCTACAATAATCGTGGTTGGACATACTATAAGTTAGAAAATCATGATGACGCTATAGAAGATTTCACAAAAGCGATTGAAATCGATCCAAATTATAAATATGCCCACAATTATCGTGGGTGGACAAGTAATAAGCTAAGAAACTATGATGATGCTATAGAAGATTTCACTAAAGCAATTGAAATTGATCCAGATTATATTGAGGCATACAATTTTCGTGGTGAATCTAAATCGAGCCTGAACTATCATGATGACGCTATAGAAGATTTCACAAAAGCGATTGAAATTGATCCAAATTATAAATATGCCTACAAAAATCGTGGCTATTCACATTTAATATTAAAATACTATGAAGAAGCTATAGAGGATTTCACCAAAGCAATTGAAATTGATCCAAATGATAAAGAAGCCTATGTTAATCGTGGTTTCTCATATAACAAATTAGAAAACTATAGTGAAGCTATAGAAGATTATTCTAAAGCAATAGAAATTGATCCAGATTTTGCTTTGGCTTACCATAATCGTGGTAATACAAATTTCGAATTTAAAAACTATGAAGGCGCAATTGAAGACTATTCAAAAGCAATAGAAATTGATCCAGATTATGAAGACGCTATTATTATGAGAAACTCTACTAATGCGTATATAAAAAATAAAGAACAAAAAATTTAAAACAATAATTTATTAGAAATAAAGAAAAACATAATGCAAACTGAAGCAGTATTTGAAAATATATCACAAAGAATCCAGAAGGAATTAGCTAATTCCCAAAAATCAATATTTATTGCTGTTGCGTGGTTTACAAATAATAAATTGTTTGAGGAATTAATTAAAAAAGCAAATGAAGGTTGTGTTGTTTCTCTAATCATTTCTGATGATAGTATAAATCAAAACTCATCTATAGATTATCAAAGATTAAATATAAACAAATCTAAATGCTTTTTGATTGGTAAGAAATCAATAGAAGTAATGCATAATAAATTTTGTGTGATAGACTATAGCACAGTAATTACTGGCTCTTATAACTGGAGTTACAAAGCAGAAATTAATTTTGAGAATATAATAATAACAAATGACGACACGATTTTAGCCAAACAATTTATCACCGAGTTTGAAAAGATAAGAAATTTATATTATCCAAATTATGACAAGGGTGAAGCAATCTTCCCATTGACTAAAATTATCAGAAGATTAGAAATTGTACAAAACTATATACTTCTCGAAGATTTTCAAGATTTAGATAAAGAAGTTAGAAAACTAAAATGCCATGACTTCAATTCCAATATTAAAGAGATACTAGATGATATAAGTAAAGGAGAATTTGCACAAGCTGTTATTAATATTAGAAAATTTATCGAAAGTAATCACCAACTAGTAATTTGGACGGACCTTGAGTTAACTACACTGAATCTTGAAATAAAAAATTTAGAAAATCAACTAAATAGCTATGATAATGAGAAAATAGAGTTGGAAAAACTATTATCAGAATTTCAACATGTTCACACGGTTAAATTAAGTAAAATTATACTCGAGATACTGAAATTTCGAAAAGTTAAATACAAAAATAATAAATCTAAATATGAAGAAGCTGTAAATGATGAAAAAAAATATCGCGCACAAGTTAATGCAGAAAAGAAAATTGAAATAAATGAGTTAACGGTTGATCAAAAAAGTGAAATTAAGCAAAAATTTCGAAAAGCAACCGTGTTATGTCATCCCGACAAAGTACCAGATGAATTTGAAGATGCAGCGAAAGAAATATTTGTAAGATTAGTAAAAGCATATGAGACAAATAATCTTGATACTGTGTCAGATATTTTAGAGAATCTTGAAAAAGGTGGGTATCTGAAATTACGTTTGGACACAATTTCTGATAAAGAACAATTAAAATCTGCAAAATTGAAGCTTAGAAAACGAATAAAAGCAGTAAAATCTGAAATTATAAGTATAAAACAAAGCAAAATATACAAGACTGTTGAAGAAATTGATAATTGGAAATTGTACTTCGTTGAAATGAAAGGTAAACTTGAACAAGAACTGGAGAAAATAAAAAGTGAAATTGAATTAATGTAAGGTAGGTAGCAGATGACTAAATCCAAAATTAAACTAACATCTGAATTTGCTATAAAATTTCAAGAGATCATGGGATCAGACAATTCATTGTACGTAGATGGAATTAGAAATAGTCGTATCTATCGTTCAGATGAATTTGAACTATTCAGTGATTTTAGTCATCATAGCACAATAACTATTGACAATAATTCAATTAAGAATTTAAAAAACGAATCAAAGAAATTTGATTTTATAGTTGCGGATTTAGCAATACGTCCGAACTCTATTCCATGGAATGGTAAGTATAAATTAAAAGAAAATTGGGCACATATTCTCGAGTTACAATCGATTTTAACTGACAATGGTTATGCTCTTGTATGGGCGGAACCATCATTTTGGTTTAGGAGTAACAAAAGATTAATAAAAATATTGAATGACATTAATTTTCACTTGTCAGCAGTAATTAATCCCCCTGAAGAATCTTTATTATCATTCAATTCACGAACAAAATTTCGTCCCAATATTCTACTATTTAGCTCACAGAAAGTTGAAAAAGTATTTATTGCAGAGCTGACTGACACTCAAAGAGTTTCTAATATTATTTCTAATTTCCAACAGAGAAAATCAGGGACCACCTTGAAACAAGGATTATACACAGATATCAATAAATTTGTTAGTTTTGAAAATTTTAAAGTTAAAGACCAAATTAAAAATCTTAAAACCAATTATGAAGATTATGTTGAATATAAATTGTCTGATCTTTCAAAAAAAATAATCATTGGTAAACATAAAGAAAAGTTATTGGGGATGACTAATGCAATATATTTACCAAAAATTGGAAAATCAAAAATTATCTGCAACCCTAAAAGTGCAACTTTAAATAGTCAAAACTATTTCCAAATACAGTTAGATGCTTCAATCGTGATAAACAAGTATGCTGCACTTTTTTTTGAATCGGAATTAGGTAATAAAATTAGGGACTCATTATTTTTGGGTACTACAATTTCTACAATCACAAGAAAATCGCTAGAAACTGCAATTCTAATTATACCCAATCTGAAAGAACAACAACTCATAATTGATACTAATGAGAAACTTGAAAGATTAAAAAATGAAGTTGATGTAATATCAAATGAATTATCTATAAATCTCAAAAATGCAAATGTTCTACAAGATAAAATTGAAAATACTTTAGTTGAATTATCAGCGTTTACTAATTCAGATAAAGTAATGGCAGTTATTAGAAAAGGTGAATCTAAAATACGAGAATTTAAGCAGACACTATCATTAGATATAAAAACACAGACTAAAGAAAAATATATTGAAAAAGCAGTGCTAAAGACAATCGCTGCATTTTTAAACACAGATGGTGGGACATTACTAATTGGCGTTGAGGATTCAGGAGAAATACTTGGTATTGAGAGAGAGGTAATGAAATTACATAAAAATATTATTGACAATTTTTTAATCCATTACAAAAACAGAGTTAAGAATGTTATAGGTGAAGGTTTTTATCCATTTATTAATTCAAAAATAGTTGAAGTTGATCATAAGAAAATTCTTATGGTCAAATGTGAGAAATCAAAATCACCATGTTTTATAAATGAGAATGATTTTTTCGTGAGGACTAATCCTGCCACAGATAAACTTGAAGGTCCAAAATTAGTTCAATATATTGAGGTGCATTTTAAATGATATCAAATTATTTTTTTGGTAGTAAAAAAAAATTCATAGTTGGAGTTGTAATATCCACGTCTTTTTGTATGTATCTATTTAGAGATATGTTTGATGGAAATAATACTACAACTGTATCATGGATACTATTAAGTGCAGTTATTGGTATTTTTTGTATATTGGGGAGTTTGCTATGTGCAGTAAGATTTCTTGATTTTATAATTGAATGGCTTCAAGATAAAATGACGAATGAAAAATTTATTAGAGTTTTTAGAGAGTTATGGTTTGTAAACCTTGGATGGAAAAGATTAGCCATTACACTGTGGATAATTTTAACTTCCATTCTGAGTATACTCATAATGAACGATGGTTATTCATTTAGTCTATTTGATTTACTATTCAGTGTTGCAGTATTTACTGTTATTTTTTGGTGTGCAGTATTATGTATAAATTGGATAATTAATGGATTTGTAAATAGCAAATCTCCCAATAAATAACATTTGGGGGTGTACAATATTTTGTGTCATCAACAATTAGTTAGATTACACTTATTATACAATCGAGTAGATATAATTGTATCATAATCATGTTTAACACTGCCAAATTGTCCATGAGACATCATACCCATATAAAATGAATTATTAACAATGCGTTTAATATGCTGATAATTGAAAGATTTTCCACGAAAAGTATATCCATATTTCTCCAACAACAATCTAATCTTACGAGTTCGCTTATGTTGCAATAAATGAGAGTACTTATTCCACGATTTAAAAATGAACCTAACAATCTCGCGTTCTTCATCCACAACGACAATATTACCATTCACACGACGATAGCCAAATGGGGGAGATGAACATACCATCTTCTTATCTTTGGTAAATCTTCGATGCTTACCATTCTCAAGTCTTTGTACAATGGTATTGCGTTCCATCTCTGACATTGATAAAAGAATGTTGAGGAAGAATCTACCACTGATGGTATTCGTATCGATTTGCTCTGAAACAGAAGTTATCTGAACATCATTGTCTGTGAGAAACTTGATAAATACAACACCATCCGTAAACGATCTCATCAAACGATCAATCTTATATACAATCACCGTAGATACTTTATTCTGCTCCACAAGCATTTTCAATTGATTGAGACCGTCACGATCACTTGTAGTGCCACTATAAACTTCAGATATGATTTTGGAAAGTTGGATATTATTTTGTTCACAATGATATTTGATGCTTGAGTGTTGTTGTGAAATTGATGTGTTATCGGTTTGTGATATTGATGAGACTCTTGCAAGACCAATTGCTTTCATATTTGACTCCATTTTTACAACATAAAATACTACATAAATCAGTCAAATAATGTCTCACAACATAGTACTACATAGATTTATGAATGTTATAAATATTATTTTGTCGTCGTGAAAAGTAAAATGATGATTATAAAGACAGTCATTACGAATGCGTTGCTCTACCAACTGAGCTACGGTGGCATTATTCTTTCAGAATAGACTACAAAATTATTAACTCTAACTCGACCCTTACCATCATTTATAATAAAATTTAAAAGAATTCTATTTCC
>Ga0209142_1001533_pt1 | contig 12577 bp, 11 predicted proteins | sample SaaInlV_120m_DNA_FD_184678 | JGI IMG/M metagenome (GOLD analysis project Ga0209142, IMG submission 184678) | Marine microbial communities from expanding oxygen minimum zones in the Saanich Inlet - Saanich Inlet SI074_LV_200m_DNA (SPAdes) (version 2) | ecosystem: Environmental > Aquatic > Marine... | reverse complement strand
CCATCAATCAAGCTATATCCATTGTAAAGCAAAAGCAAAATATATCATCCATTCGGTTGATTGGCTACTCTGGTGGTGGCGGTATTGCCGCTTTAATTACAGCCAGACGAGACGATGTTAAAAAACTAATAACCGTTGCGGGCAACTTAAACTATCAACTTTTTACCAAAATACACAACCTTACGCCCATGAATGGTTCAGTAAATCCTATTACAGTGGCTAAACGGATTAAATCCATACCACAGCTTCACTACGTAGGGTCTGACGATAAAATCGTTCCAGAACAGATAGCCAGGTCATTCTCTGATGACGTAGTAGTGGTGGACGGAGTAACGCACACTAATTGGGCAGAAAAATGGAAAATTATTTTGATGAATACTTACGAGAGGCCTTTGCATAAATAGGAGTAATCATAAAAACACCACTTTTTTTTATCACCCCAAAACCTCTGACAACTTTTTAAAAACACCCTTATCCCTACTAGAGGACTGCTGTGTAGTGGTCCTCTAATCTGTAGTGGTCCGTTAATCTTGGACACATTTCAAGCCACTTTTTCCAATTCAGCCATCTTCTGAGCGGGTGTCATATACCCAATCTCCGAATGAATCCTTTTGTAATTATAAAAGTAAATATAACTTTCCACATTTTGCACCACTTCGTAGTGATTTGCAAAACTTTGATAGTTTAGTTGTTCAGTCTTTAAGCTTCTAAAGAAGCGCTCCATTACAGCGTTGTCCCAGTAATTACCCTTGCGACTCATACTCTGAGTAATACTATTGTTACTACAATAATCAATAAAAGCCTTGGATGAGTATTGCGTCCCTTGATCTGAATGGAACATCAAATTATCAGTGTTTGGATTGTATCGATTAATGGCATTATCCATTGCTTCTTTTGCTAATTGAGAATTAGGCTGCTTAGATAAAGCCCATCCAACTACTTGCCTGGAAGCTAAATCTAGGATGCAAGCTAAATAACTCCAACCTTGGTAAGTCTTGATATAAGTAATATCACCCATCCAATGAGTATTGCTATTTGCTTGATTAAACTCACGATCAAGTAGATTATCGGCTCTTTTATGTAGTTTGCCAGTATTGGGATAATAATGACGCTTTTTAGGCTTTATAACCTTGATATTAGCCATCTTCATTAATGTCTTGATTCTATGGGTACCAACTCTAAAACCATCAGAATTTAGCTGCAATTTAAGCCTTCTGCGGCCATAAGTATATCCAGTCTCGATTGAGATTTGCTTCATCGATTTGATAATGCTCTTGGTTGAATCAGTCATTGATTTATCTTTAGACTGGTAGTAATAGCTACTACGAGCGTGATCAAATAAATCACATAACTCTTGTACGTTATATTGTTGACAAGCCTCGCTCTACCCCTCAAAGGGGTATTGAACAGAAAGCTTGGTAATCATATTAGTTACTGATTGTCCATAGCGAACAAGGCTGTTGCCTTTTTTAATATCTCGTTATCCCGTTTGGCTCGCCACAATTGCTTCTTTAATGATTGTATCTCTTGCTGCTCAGGTGTTATTGCTTTGCCACCTATAGGTGTTTGCCCATCAAGCTCCGCTAGGTACTGCTTCTTCCAACGTGCAACGGCTGTTGGGCCTGCACCAGATATATCAATAATTTGTTTGTTGGTATAACCTTCATTGACCATTAATTTAACGTAATCTAGCTTTTGTTCAACGTTAAACATTACACGCTGCTTCCTGGTTTTTACTTGTGTCATTTGTTGACCTCCTTATAGTTTGTATTATAAGGCTATCTTTGTGTCCAAGTTTGTTAGACCACTACAGTGTATCTAGGAGTGGATTTAAAAAATTAACAATTTAATAAAATTCATAATTTTTATAATCACCCGTGTTTATACAAAAGTCTCTATAAAAAATAAGAAAACTTAAGAAATATTTGATGGCTATCCTTATTTATACGATCTTCAAAAGGATACTGCACAGAGCTCAAAGGTTTTTTAAGATAAAAAATACAAGAAACTTGATAATATACTTATTTACAGGGTCACAGCTTGTTTTAATAATTTCCAAAATTTTTTGTAGCTATAAATTTACGATTATCAAAACCTGATAAATAGGCTGATTTCCCTTTTAAAACAGTATTTTCACCTGATTTTGATTCGGAATTTAGCTGTAGACAGCTTTTAAAAGACGTATTTACGAATTATTTTTGACTGTTTGCATTATTTCCAATATTTTTTTAGACTTTTCTTAATGCAACGTTTCTTTGTCTTTTTTAGTAACTTTCTTCTTTTTAATCGAGGTTACTTTTTTAGTGCCATTTGTTTTTTTAGCACTTTTTGTTTTTTTATTAGGTGCTTTTGCATCGGCAGGAAGGTGTTCTGCTAGGCGAATTAGGTTTGAGGTTGAGGCTAGGTGATTGTAAATCCATGCCATTTCACCGGAGCGATAAAGTGTTAATGCTTTTTCATCCTCAAGTTTAAGAAGTTTTTCCTCATCAACGGTGTAAATACCACCTATGGAAAATTCTCTACCATCTGCAAGGTTAATCTGTGGAGCGATTTCTTTGAGTAGATCAAACTCCTCTAGGCGTTTTGTGAACTCCCTGGTTCTGGCCAGTTGTGCGTTAAAGTCTTTTAACATTTCCATAGCGGCTTCTAGTTGTTCTGTTGGTTTGGTTTCACCATCTTTTTGGGTGAAAATCAACTCGCCTTTTGGATCGTTGATGCCTTCATAGTCCGCATCGATACAAACCACTGACTTACCGTCTTTATCGGGTTCAACCATAATGTACGGATAACGCCTTACAAAGGCAGGTACATACTGGTATTTCCAATTGTTGCTAGCATCTAAAAGTAGGTTTTCGTTGTCTCTTAGTCCTAGAATGTAAACTGGAATAATCCCTTCATCTTGGTAGTTGATAAAGGCGATTGCGTGTTCTCTTGATGCCTCAATGAACTCAACTCCTGCGATTGGCAGGGCATTGGTGTTAGAGAAAATAGAGAAATTATTATCAATATTGAGACGCAGGTCTTTGTGTTCTTCTGTGTTTAGAGGTAGGATGTTATTGTAAAAAGTGCGTTGTTGTTGCATGGTCAAAAGGACTCCTATTGAGTTGTATTTGTTAAATTTTTACGGGAAAGTTTGTCACTTTACTTTGTAGAGTTTTGCATGGTTGTTTCTAATTCTTAGTTCGAATAGATTGGGGTCAAACTCTTCAAAGAAGAACATTTTGATAAAAGCAGAGTTGAGTGCATTTTCATCCAGTAGCATGATTTTATTGTAGCCTTTGAAGAAGACAAGGCTGATTTTACTGGTGGCGTCTTTAAACAGCGTGACACTGGTTTTTGGTTTGGCCCCGTTGGATGGATCCACTTCAATGTATTGGGCTATTTTAATGTTTCCTTGAGGGGAGTTCATCATTCCGGTTTCTAGGTTAATTTTAATGGAGCTATCGATCTCCCATTGAGGGCCAATTTTTTTAGCATTTTTTCCAATGTAAAGTGTGTATGGAAATTTTTCACCGGTAAGAAGGTTTTTGTTACTCATACTGTAGATCGTTGGGAAGATATCAATCATCCGTGCCGGCATGTAAATGTATTTTGTATGGGTGTTTACTAGCTTTGCATCTTTAGAATTTAATTCGTTAAAAATCGGTTTCCCGGCTTTAAGGTTGTCTTTCATTATTTTTTCAATACCCTCTGTCCCACTTTCAGAAAGTAAGTGTGAAAAATTAGCCACCAGGTGAGCATCTGGGCTGGATAGAATTGTTGATAGAGTAAAGAGCTGTTGTGGAGATGCTGCCCCAGAGGCAATGGTTTGTCTGCCTGCAAAATAGTGGATCTCGTAACCGTAGTCCCACCAGGCGATAATTTTGTCGTGTGGCTGAGTGATTTCACCTACTGCATTAAGTACAGTTGCCTCATCGTTGAATAAAATAGGCGGAGCATTATAGTTGATTGCGTAGCTGGTATTTTGATACAGGGTCGGCAGGGCCAGCACTGCTATTGCTAAATATTGTACAGTTGAGCGTTTTACGGTTGTACCATTGATGTTGATACTGTTTAAGTTGCTAGCAATTAACTGTAGTAGAAAGGCAAAGCCTAACGAGAGTGGTGCAATCATAAAAATAGTGAAACGTTCACCGGCAAACAAGGATGTAGCACCGAGCGCTAACAGACCCCATATTAGAATGGACTGGAAACGAAACAGCAGAAATAATACAAGTCCAATGATGGATAAATAAAAGGTAAGTTCAGAGTTGGTAGCGAGTTCTATCATTCGATCCCAACTGATTTTTTTGATTTCATCAACGGTTGAAGTGATGGATGTATAACTAAATGAGACGTTACCAGAACTGCTGGTTGTATTTGCAGTATCAAAGAAATAGGATACTTTACTCCAACCTCTTTCTCCTAAGTTCGAAAGTGGGAGAACTGCAATGATGCCAAGTAATGCCCATTTTTGTAACTTGTCTTTTTCAGTTTGATGTTGACTAACAAGAAAATAGGCGCCAACAATAAATGCAATGCGAATGCTGGTAGGCAGATCAAAACTAACCATGGCTGGGAGTAAGATCAAGATAGAGCCCAGATGAGAGAGGTTGTCTCGACGAAGGATTGCGGTAAAAACAATAAAAGTTATAATAATAACTTCATTTAAGAGTGGAGCATTGTTGTAGAAGAAAGTTTGAGTGGTGAGCAGTAGAGAGGCTACCAATGCATTTTTTAAATTGTTGGTTTTTATGACTCGGAGTAGGAGGTAAATTAGGGCGAGTGGAATTATAAGGGTTAGGAGGTCCGTGTCAAAATAACCGGCACGAGTACGTACCAGAAAAATATTAGACGATACTGTGACTAGTCCAGCAATTAGACCTATTACGCTAAAACCCAGCAGATGGCCAATGAGCAACACTAAGATGCCAGTCAGACTGGGGAGTATAATGGGAAGATACAGGGTGATGGTTTCCATCGAGAAAGAGGTGACCTTGCTTGCAAGCCAGGCACTGGCAATAATAGCACCATTCTCTCCAAACAGTGAATTACTAATGAGTTGTGAGTTGTTGTGAATCTGGCCTTCAACCGCCAGTTTTGCGCTGGTGGCGTAATGGTAGGCATCGTTGGTAGTGAGTAAGATTTCATCGTTCCACTGGTAGTTTGTGTTGTCGCTGTAGTGAGAGATCCAACTGTAGCGAATGCCAGCACTAAAGACAAAAATAATAAGTGCAAATAATGCAATCCAGCGCACAGAAAGTTGCTTGTCTTGAATCTTATCTTCGAGGTTTATGCGCTGTAGTAGCGCACTATTCATGAATCTATGGTAAGCCTCTACCAAAGATCGATTTATGCGTTTTAATGTATCGATGTTCATGGGTTTATATGAGCCTTGTTCATTTATAGTTTAACTTTGAGAATTATATCATTAAATGCCAGATGCACTTATTATTTGGCGTATGAATGTCGGTTGTTTTTTAACCATTTATCCATTACTTTAGTGTCATGTAATGTGTCTATTCGAAGTAGACGACGGTAGTTTTGTTTTTCTGGTTGATAGAAGTAGAGTCTGATCTTATGAGAGAGACGTAGACTATAGGCATTATCGACCCCTTGTACTTTATGAACATTGTGTCCAGGCATAGATCCTACTTTATCTATGGTTATGATAGCGTCGATAACTCGTTTTCCTGTAGGGAAGTCACGTTCTAAAATATTGGTTAAATCCTTAGTGAAACTTGGTAGCATCTTGTATTGTTTGATGACGCTTTGTAAGATCTCTAAAATACGTTCAGTGCTTTTATTGGTATTAATATCTTTTGCTATTGTTTGCTCAATCTGCGCTGGCTGATTAGTTTTTTCTGAATCTATTTCCTCTTCAAGGATGCTAATAAGCTCATCATACTCACTAAAAGATGCCTGAATAGTTTCCAGTCGTTTACCGCATTTTTCACCCAAGCCTAAGTAGTAACGAATCATGCGTATCAGCTGTTGTGGTTCAATGGGTTTTGGGATGTAGTAAGTACATTCATAATCTTGAGCTTGCTCAATGATTTCACCCTCCATTCCTGTAAGGAGAATAATAGGCAGGTAAGGATGAGTTTCTCGAATAAATGGAATAATATCAACTCCACTAAGGCCTGTATTTTCAAAATGGACATCCAGTATTAGTAAATCAGGCTCTATTTTGTTTTCTGCCAATGATTCTAAAAAAGAAGTTGGGTCAAAAAAATCATCAATTTTTTCCGTAATATTTGCATTGGTCAGCGTAGTTTTTACCACATCATGAATCCTAGGCTCGTCATCTACAACTGAAATTATTAATGGTTTGTTGGAATTGTCTGGCATGATTAATATAGGATGTTTTAAGTTGATATTAAATTATGAGGCTGCATAATGAGTGTTGTTTGTAGCCCCTCTCCTTGAGAGTCTTGAATATTTGAAGCAGTGAGTTTGATAGACATTTTTTCAGAAAAAAATTTAATAAGCATAGCGCCTTGTCCAGCAGATTTGTTGTCTCGTTTTTGAGAGAGAACAGGTTCTTGATATAGTTTTTGTAACTTATCCTTTTCTATCCCCCCTCCATTATCTTTAATCCTAATGATTGGTTGATTATCTTTAGTTTCAAAGTAGATGGATATGGTTGGTATAAACTGGCTTGTATCTTTGCTCCTTATCCTTGTGATTCTTTTTAGGTCAATTGCTGTCATGGAATTGTTGATGATATTATGGACAATGTCCCATAGTTTATTTTTATCAACAGGAAACCTATTTTCAGATTCTAACCATTCTTTTCCTTCTACTAAAAATGTGATAGGTGTGTTTTGTAGTTTAGAATTATCAAGAATTTTTCCTTTAATAAAGATGTAAAGATTATCAAGGGTTTGATCAATTATTTCATAAGAGAGGCGATGCTCTAGTTCCCGTAAGTGGTTGATAATATTGTCGCTATAAGGGCGGATGACTTTTTCATAGATATTTTTCTCTTCTATTGATGAGATGTCGTTCACAATATCGTGCAATGCAGATTTCCAATTTCCCTCCATGATGTGTAGTTCATCTTTCACTAAATTAGCCTCAGAGAGTAAATCACTGGTTAGTTTTTTATTTGCAATCATGTATTCTAAATTTGTGATGTGTTTTTTTTCCTCCATTAGCCGTTCATGATCATGTATTGCTTTAGCATCAGCAGGGGACTGAATTTTGTAAAAGAAATAGGCCATTGCTAGGGTCATGAGGTAGATCAGAATAAATGATTTAGCAATGAATAGCTGGGGAGATGTGATAACTCCTACCAGCCATAATTGTCTGGTGAATAGAGCTACAGTGATTAGGCCAAATATTGAGGTGTATTGGGCAGCTTTTATTCCACCTAGGTACCAGGAGATCAAGGTCCCTATAATAACCACTAAAATGGAGAATATATAAGAGTGAATTTCACTTTCGCTGATTACTCCAGTACCAACAATAACCATCAAATAGCTGATGATTAACAGAGCGAATGAGAACTTGCTAATGTGAATATTTTTTAATGGCAACATCAGCCCGATGTTATATCAAAGTCATACTTTTTTCAACTTTATGTGAGCTAAAAGCTTTAATTTGTATTTTTGGAAATATTTTTACCATTAATAGGTATGATTAGCCAATGTGAGATTAGACTTTAAATTTGTGATTAATAATATTTGAATAATGAAAAGATTGTTTGATATTGTATTTTCTATTGTTCTATTGTTGATTTTTCTAATACCAATGGTGTTAATTGTAATCGTGGTGAAAATGACGTCGGCAGGAAAAGTTCTGTATTGGTCTGATCGAGTAGGAAAGGATGGTATTATTTTTAAAATGCCAAAGTTTAGAAGTATGATGCCTGATACTCCTGCAATAGCGACACATTTGCTGAGTAATCCTCAGAGTAATTTAACTCCTATTGGAAATTTTTTGCGAAAATATAGTCTGGATGAGCTTCCACAGTTATGGAATATTGTAAACGGTAATATGAGTTTTGTAGGCCCTAGGCCTGCTTTATTTAATCAAGATGATTTAATAAAGTTAAGATCAACCCAAGGTGTTGATGAAATTTTACCTGGTTTAACAGGTTGGGCTCAGGTCAACGGAAGAGATGAATTGCCTATTCCTGAAAAGGTTAAAATGGACACAGAGTACCTACAAAAGCAATCTTTTTTGTTTGACATAAAGATACTATGGCTAACTTTCCTTAAAGTTATGAAAAAAGATGGAGTTTCTCATTAATAAAAATAGTGATTAATATTAAAAAATGCAGCTAAGTTTAATTAACTGGTTTCTATCCTTGTCTAGAATCGTTAAGCGATTGATTATGCTGTCTGTTGACGTGTTATTAATAGTGGCAATATTGATCAGTGCATTTTCAATGCGATTAGGTGAGTGGTTTTGGCCACAAGATGATTTATTGTATTTAATATTTTTTGCACCTTTAATTGCCACCCCCATTTTTATTAAATTTGGTTTATATAGGGCAATTGTTCGTTATATTGGCTTTAAAGCACTTTGGACCATTGTCCAGGCTGTTTCGTTATACGCACTAGTTTGGGGTGTTGTTGTGCTACTATCTGGTGCTGAAGGTATTCCTCGTTCAGTAATATTAATTAACTGGATATTAGCCATGCTACTTATTGGCGGCTCTAGAATTGTTGGTCGGTGGTATTTTTCTGAGGAAAAGTCACGCACTAATAATGTATTTTCCGAGCGTAAAAATGTATTAGTTTATGGTGCTGGATCGGCTGGAATTCAGTTGGCAACAGCACTGTCTTATAGTCAAGAGTTGAGACCAATTGCTTTTATTGATGATGATCCTTCGCTGTCTAATCACCACATTTCAGGGATGAAAGTGCATCCATCGAGTGAGCTTGAACAGTTAATTGTATTAATGAAAATTAAAGAGGTGTTGTTGGCAATCCCTTCTATTTCACGCATGCAACGTAATGAGATTATTAATCGCTTAGAGCCTTATCCTATTTTGGTACGTAGTGTACCTGGGGTATCTGAATTAGCGCAAGGAAAATTGAAAATCGATGATTTAAATATTGTGGGTATTAATGATTTGCTAGGTAGAGATCCTGTCCCACCAAATCAGAATTATATAAGATCTAATATTACCAATAAAGCTGTGATGGTTACTGGTGCTGGCGGATCGATTGGGTCTGAGTTGTGTCGCCAAATCATGCAATTACAACCAAAAAAAATTATTCTTTTTGAACAAAGTGAATTCTCACTTTATGCTATTGATCAAGAGCTAATAGGAATGAAGCTGAATGTTGATATTATTCCTATTTTAGGGTCAATATTAAACACGCATCTTGTAGAGCGTGTTTGCCGTAAATTTTGTATTCAAACTATCTATCATGCGGCTGCGTATAAGCATGTGCCGATGATTGAGCTTAATAATTTTTCAGGGGTGGATAATAATATTTTTGGTACATTATCTTGTGCTGAGGCAGCATCTTTAGCTAATGTAGAGGCTTTTGTGTTGATTTCTACCGATAAAGCTGTGCGCCCTACTAATACCATGGGTGCGACCAAACGGTTTGCTGAGATGATTCTGCAAGCACTTTCACAGAGGGACAGGAATAAAGATAATATGACCAATTTCTCAATGGTTCGTTTTGGAAACGTTTTGGACTCTAGTGGCTCTGTTATTCCTTTGTTTAAAAAGCAAATTAAAAATGGAGGGCCGGTTACTGTTACAGATCCAGAAATTGTTCGCTATTTTATGACTATACCAGAGGCCGCACAGCTAGTTATTCAAGCGGGTGCTATGAGTAAAGGAGGGGATGTTTTTTTACTAGATATGGGAGATCCAGTAAAAATCCTAGATTTAGCAAAGAAAATGATCCATCTTAGCGGGCTAGAGATTAAAGATAGCGATAATTCTAACGGCGATATTGAAATTTTATTTACTGGGCTTAGGCCTGGTGAAAAACTCTATGAGGAGTTGTTAATTGGTGATAAAGCGTTAAAGACAGAACATAAATTGATTCTAAGATCTAAAGAGGAGATACTGCCTTGGTCTGAATTAGAAATTATTTTGAACAAGCTTAAAACTGCAGTTGATAAGCAAAATTTTAAAGACGTTCGCGAATTACTTGTTAAAACGGTTTATGGCTATAAACCAGATAGTAACATCAATGATTTGATGCATAATGAAAATTAAATAAAAGCTTGATCTATTAGATGGCAAATAGTATGACCAATGACAATGTGCATTTCTTGAATGCGAGCCGTATCCTCCGCTGGAACTACTAAGTTAACATTGCATAAGGCATTCATTTCTCCGCCGTCTCTACCGCTAAAACCAATGGTTTTACACCCTAGCTCTTTGGCTGTTTGAAGTCCTTTAATAACATTACCGCTACTTCCACCTGTGCTAATACCAATAACCACATCTATTTTATTGGCCAGAGCCTCTACTTGACGGTCAAATACACGATCATAGCCATAATCATTTCCAATTGAAGTAAGTGCTGAGGTATCAGTAGTAAGTGCGATAGCAGGTAAACCTCTACGCTCTATTTTGTATCTACCCACTAGTTCTGCGGCAATGTGTTGTGCATCAGCAGCACTACCTCCATTACCAAAAATCAGAATTTTTCCGCTATTTTTAAGACTATCAATGCATAGATTTACTGCAACTTCAAGCGGATCGGCAATGTACTCTAGCGTTGCTTGAGCTGTTTTTAAATGTTCATTGAATTCAAATTCAATAATAGATTTCATTGTTAATGTCCTCGCTGTATTTTTTCAATAGTTTTGGTTGTGCTTTTCCCATCAACAAACTGTACCAATTTTAACTCATCAGCAATATCTTGCCCAACAACTTCTTTACCTTCGTAGTCTCCACCTTTTACCAAGACATATGGCTTAATGGCTTTAATTAAATCATACGGCGTGTCTTCATCGAATACTACTACATAATCTACTGCTTCAAGTGCGGCTAGAATATAGGCCCTATCTAGCTGCGTGTTGATAGGGCGACCCTCACCTTTTAATGCAGTAACGGATTGGTCAGAATTAAGCCCTAATATCAAGATATCACCGTAACTTTTGGCGGTTTCTAAATAGCGCACATGTCCAGCGTGCAATATATCAAAACACCCATTGGTGAATACTATCTTCTTGTCTCTTGTTTTTAACTCTGTACTTAAACCAATAATTTCATCTAAAGTTTTAATATGCTCATCACTGGTGGATTTGTTTAAACTTGATTCGTATTCAATAATTTCATTCAAAGTGGCAGTAGCGCTACCGATTTTTCCTACAACCACACCAGCTGCAAGGTTGGCAAATTTTACCGCATCATCAATGTTGTATTCACATGCCAAAGCAAAACCTAATGAAGCAAGCACTGTATCACCTGCGCCAGTTACGTCAAACACTTCTCTAGCAACGGTAGGGTGGACCCTCAGTGTGTCATCATAAATTGCCACACCTTGTTCGCTTAGAGTGATTAGTGATACAGCCAAATCACATTCAGTCTTAAGCTGTGTGATTGCCTGATCTAAACTTTTGTCATCTTCAATGTTGATATTAGTCGCTTCACTGGCCTCTTTTTTGTTGGGTGTAAGTAAGTAGGCACCTTTGTATTTTGAATAATCAAGACCTTTAGGGTCGATTAGTACCTTTTTATTATTTACGTTAGCGGTAGAGATTAATGACTGAGTAAGTTCAGAAGTTAATACACCTTTGCCATAATCTGAAAGTAGTATGTTGTCATAATTGTTGATAATTTTTTTAAAAGTGGTTAGAATTTTATCTTGTGATTCTGTACTGATTTTGTCAGAACTTTCTCGATCATAACGCACTACTTGCTGTTGAGAGGCAATGATCCTACTTTTTTTGCTAGTAATTCGGTTTTTTTGAGTAATTAAGTATTTTGTGTTGACTTCAATATTATCAAGCAATGTTTTAAGTTCATCAGAGATTTTACAACCACCAATTACACTAATCACGTCAACTTGCGCACCAAGTGCTTTCAAGTTGTTAATTACGTTACCAGCACCACCAAGTACCATACTTTCGCTATCCACACTAACTACCTGCACAGGGGCCTCTGGTGAAATTCGATCGCACGATCCCCATAGGTAATGGTCAATCATTAGATCGCCAATGACCAGTATTTTTGGTGATTTCCCTTGAAGATTAAGCATTTAAAAAATCATCTGTAGTTTGAACTTTTATTTCGCAATTATAAAAACTAATATCATTGGTAATTAGCACATCACATTGATTGTTTTTGGCGCATAGACATTGTAAGGCATCTTCTAAATCTAGGTTTTTTTCAAGTGATAAATCTAGCGCTTGATTAATAGTTTTTTTACCAAATGGCAAAACCAACCATTTATCTTGTATTTTTTTTAAAAAACGCAACGCTTGAAGCTTTTCTGTTTTTGACAAGTAAAAGATCGTTGTTATCATGTCTTCGCTAATCACAATCTGATGTTTGGCTTTGACCAAATAATCAAACAATGCTATCGCCACTTTATGCTTTTGTCTTGTCGGTCTTAGAAAATCAATAATAACATTGGTATCTATGAACAATTTCACTTAGAGTTTAAGC
>Ga0209142_1001525_pt1 | contig 12629 bp, 7 predicted proteins | sample SaaInlV_120m_DNA_FD_184678 | JGI IMG/M metagenome (GOLD analysis project Ga0209142, IMG submission 184678) | Marine microbial communities from expanding oxygen minimum zones in the Saanich Inlet - Saanich Inlet SI074_LV_200m_DNA (SPAdes) (version 2) | ecosystem: Environmental > Aquatic > Marine >... | reverse complement strand
TGATCGCCACCATGCTGACCTGCTCCTCAGGCATCGCCTCCGCCTTCTGCTGTTGTTGCAGAGTTGTAATTGGCGTACCTGTCATCTCATAGACCTCCATCGCACGCAGAATACGCTGTGGATCATTGGCATTGATACGCTCTGCTGCCAGCGGGTCAACTTGCTGTAACTTCTCATACAGAGTTGCCAGCCCCTGTTGTTGGCGCTGCGCCTCCAGCTGTTGACGTACTACGGGATCAGACTCTGGCAGTGTGGAGAGGCCAAACTGTAGCGCACGGTAATAGAGCATCGTCCCCCCCACCAATAGTGGGATGTTGCCATTGGCGCGAACATCCTCAATCTCTCGTAGCGCATCACTTCTAAAGCGGGCCGCAGAGTATGCTTCTGCGGGGTCCATAATATCGATCAGTCGATGAGGGGCTCTCTGCAAGGTCTCTGCATCGGGTTTAGCGGTACCGATATCCATCCCCTTGTAGACCAACGCTGAATCGACACTGATAATCTCAAAGGGGTAACACTCTACCAGTTCCACCGCCAGTGCGGTCTTACCCGCAGCGGTTGGCCCCGTCAGAAACAACAGTTGATTACTGTCCACGCAGAAAGAGCCCATCCAGCTTATCCAGTGTCAGCTGTCTCCAAGTAGGTCGACCGTGGTTACACTGCCCACTACGCTCTGTCTGCTCCATATCTCGCAACAACGCATCCATCTCTGGCAAAGTCAGGCGGCGTCCTGCCCGTACCGAGCCATGGCAGGCGATGGTTGCCAACACCTCGTTGATCTGCTCCTCCACTCGTCCACTCTGCTGATGTTCCAACAGATCTGAGAGTAGGTCTTTTGCCAGCTGCCCTGCATCAGCGCTCGCCAGCAGTGCAGGAACCTCACGTACCAACAGAGAGAGTGGCCCGGTTCGATCCAGTGAGACTCCCAACTTTTTAAATAGTGGCTGTTGCTGTTCCGCAAACTCTGCCTCTTTCTCGCTCACCGCCAAGGTTACGGGTACCAACAGCTGCTGGGTACGTACCCCCTCCTCTGCCACCGCCAGCTTCAAGCGTTCATAGGTGATGCGTTCATGCGCGGCGTGCATATCCACCAGCACCAACCCCTGCTGGTTTTCCGCCAAGATATAGATATTATGAACCTGTCCAATCGCATGACCCAGTGGATAAACGGACTGCGATTCATCCTCATAGCCTGCTTTGGGTGATTCACCCACCGCAGCCGGGCGCACACCAGCCCCCATTGGACTGGGTGTTCTCAAATCAAACGAACGATTTTCTCGCATCTGCGGCACACTGGAGGTAGAGCCAGCGTTGGAACTAGACTGGGGCATCTCAATCCATTGGCGCTGCGATGAGGCTGCAGGTTGCGCAGCGATACTCTGGATCTCTCCCGTCTCCCGATCCACCACCTCAACCATCCCCTCCTCATCAGCCACAACACCGGGACGATCTGCAGCCAGCGTATCTTTGATGATTCGAGTGATAAAGCCATGTATCTGCCGACTCTCACGGAAACGCACCTCATGTTTGGTGGGGTGCACATTGACATCCACCATCTCTGGGTTCATCTCCAGAAACAACAAAAATGCAGGGTGTCGTCCGTGGAACAGCACATCCTGATAGGCTTGGCGAATGGCGTGTGTCACCACCTTGTCCTTGATCATGCGTCCATTGACGAAGAAGAACTGCTGATCTGGCTGGCTGCGTGATGCGGTCGGTTGCCCTACCCACCCCTTGAGTGCTAACTCGCCGATCTCACTCTCCAGATAGAGGGCATTCGCTACAAAGTCTCCCCCCAGCACCGCCTGAATACGGCGCTCCCAATCTGGCAGCCCCGTACCTGCGGGGTACTCTTTGACCACTTTCCCATTATGCTTCAACACCCACATCATCTCTGGGTGCGCTAACACCATACGTCGCACCACATCCTCGATATGTCGAAACTCGGTCTTATCGGTACGCAGGAATTTCTTACGCGCGGGAGTGTTAAAGAAGAGGTCACGAATCTCGATGGTGGTCCCTTGCGGGTGTGGGTCAGGCTGCGGGGCCTCGATCTCAACACCACCATTACAGAAGATGCGCCACCCCTGCTCGGCTCCCTCTGCACGTGAGGTGAGCTGTAGACGAGAGACTGAGGCAATACTAGGCAGGGCCTCTCCCCGAAAACCGAGCGTGAGGATTCGCCCCAGATCTTCCACGCTGCTTACTTTACTGGTGGCGTGTCGATCTAACGCCAGCACCAGATCCTCTTCAACAATCCCGTAACCGTTATCACGCACCCGTACCAGCCGCTGTCCACCCTCTTCGATATCGATCCAGATGCGAGTAGAGCCGGCATCTACACTATTCTCCAGCAGTTCTTTCAGTACTGAGGCGGGGCGCTCTACCACCTCACCTGCTGCGATCTGATTAGAGAGTTGCGTAGAGAGCCGTTGGATTCTATTCACTACTGCACCCTCAATTTCTGACCAATTTTCAACATATTTTGTAGACCTGGATTTAATTTACGTAGTGCACTGAGCGACATCTTTCGCGAGCGGGCGATGGCACTCAAGGTATCCCCCCGTTTCACACGGTAATAGACCTTCTTAGAAACGGCCTGCGTTGAGGTCACCTTTTGTTGGCTAGGCTGCACTTCAGCGGGATAACGAATGGCAAACTGGCGCACCGCCTTCATCATCGCATCTGCCAACTTTTGCTGATGAGCCGCTGTGCGCAATTTACGCTCCTCCCTTGGATTGGTGATAAACCCCGTCTCCACCAACATAGAGGGAAAGTCTGGAGCCTTCAATACCGCAAAGCTCCCTTTATGTACCTGCTTTCCATGCAGGTCGCCAATCTTACCCAGCTCCTTGAGCACCACCCCGGCCAGCTCCAGCCCCACCTTCTGATTGGCCGACCGCTCCATATCTCGCAGCGCATAGGCAAAGCTGCTCTCCTCTCGCGCCTGATCTACACCACCAATGCGGTCAGCACGGTTCTCCTGCTTCGCCATCCAACGCGCCATCTCTGAAGAGGCGCGCTTATTCGAGAGTACAAAGACCGAAGCACCGCGGGCGGACTTCTTACGAAAACCATCCGCATGGACCGAGATAAACAGATCCGCATTGTGCTTACGCGCCTTGCGTACACGCCCACCCAAGCTAACGTAGTAGTCCCCTTTGCGGATCATCACCGCCTGTAGCCCCCTCTCTCGCCGAATCAGTTTCTCCAGCCGTCTGGCAACATTAAGAACAATATCCTTCTCTTTGGTCCTCTTATGCCCCACTGCACCGGGATCTTCTCCACCATGTCCCGCATCAATCGCAATCACCAAGTTACGTTTTTGTGAAGGCGCGGGTTGCACTGCAGGCTGCTCTCCCTTCTCAATATTATGTAGGTCCAACACCAGTCGATGACCGTAGCTCTCATTGGGGGGGAGTAGAAAAGAGCGTGCCTCCACCCCTTTTTTCAACAGAAACTCAACCACAAACTCCCGCTCATTTTTGGTAAACCAGGTCTTCACAGAGCGAAGCCGGGGGTCCTCACTCACCACAGCATCTAGGGTTAAGATGGGCTGTGCGCTCTTCAGCTTCAGCACCACCTTTCCCGGATTTTTTTGAGTACTCAACTTGTACTGCACCTGCTGATCCAGATCGAGCACCACACGAGTGTGGTCTGGTGCTGGCCAGAGTCGAATACCATAGATCGAAGTGGTGCTGGCCTCAGTCGTCTGCATCACGCTTAGCAGCGGAACAGTTCCGACCAGCTGTAGAAAGCGGCGGCGCCCCAGTTGTGGCATCTCACTCATCGCTGCCACGCCTGTTCAATGGCGTGCAGCAGTGCCGCCTCTCCTGAGAAGGTCCCAACACGCCCCTCCCCATGGCTCTCCAACATCAACTCCAGATCCGCTTGTGGCAATAATCCCATCCCCTTATCAGGCCACTCAACCAGCGCAATGGAGGCGTTTAGATAATCCCGAATCCCCATAAACTCCAGCTCCTCTGGGTCACAGAGTCGATAGAGGTCAAAGTGGTAGATGGTTTCACCCCCCAGCTCATACGGCTCAACTAGGGTGTAGGTGGGGCTCTTTACATTCCCCTTATGACCCCGTTCACGCATAAATCCACGCGCCAGTGTGGTCTTGCCCATCCCCAAGTCCCCTTGCAAAAACAGTAGCGCAGGGGCGTGTAGAAGCTGGGCCAAAACCGCCCCCAACCGTTCCATCTCTTGCTCATTGGGAATATCAATCCTCATGGCGCGGTATTATACCCACTATGGAGATGACCTCGGCACAGTTAAAAGCACAGATTGAGCAATGGGCCCACGAATTCGGTTTTCAGGGATTCGGCGTGAGCCATTGTGATTTAAGCAAACATGAACAAGCACTACAGCAGTGGACCGATGCCGGGCTGCATGGTGAGATGGAGTATATGGTACGCCACGGCAGCAAGCGCAGCCGCCCTGCTGAGTTGGTGCCCGACACCCTCTCACTGCTCTCTTTTCGGATGAACTATCTGCCTGCTGATGCTGCAGACTCATGGGCAACTATCCATAACCCTGAAAAGGGATTTATCTCTCGCTATGCACTGGGACGGGATTACCACAAAGTGATGCGCAATCGACTGGCGCAACTGGCAAAGAAGATTGAGGCCCAAATCGGCCCCTTTGGTCACCGCGCCTTTGTCGATAGTGCACCAGTACTGGAAAAGGGGATCGCAGAGAACAGCGGTATTGGCTGGATGGGTAAACACACCAACCTGATTCATCAAAGAAGTGGCTCCTGGTTTTTTCTGGGAGAGATCTATACCGATTTGGCGCTAGAGGCAGACGGCGCTGCGGAGAACCATTGTGGAACCTGTGATGCCTGTATCACGGTCTGCCCCACCCAAGCCATTATCGCCCCGTATAAGCTCGATGCACGACGCTGTATCTCCTACCTCACCATTGAGCTACATGGAGCAATCCCACTTGAGTTTCGTAAGCCGATGGGCAACCGCATCTACGGGTGTGATGATTGTCAGTTAGTCTGCCCGTGGAACCGTTTTGCACAACCTACAATCGAGGTAGATTTTGCGATACGGCACGGCTTGGACAGTGCAGACTTGGTGGCTCTATTTGAGTGGGATGAGGAGACCTTTCTCAGAAGGATGGAAGGCTCTCCAATTCGACGACTGGGGCATGAGCGCTGGTTGCGAAATATTGCAGTGGCGTTGGGGAACAGTGAAACCCCTGCCATAGTGGAGTCACTGCAGGCCAAGCTTTACCACCCTTCTGAGCTGGTTCAAGAGCATACCCGATGGGCGATTGAGCAACTTACCGCGCACCCCTGAACCCCTTGGATTAACGGATAAAAAGTGCCGTCCCACTCATGCCGGGTAGTACGGTTCCCACCTTTTCTACCATAGAGCGTAAACCGATGGTCTGGCTCATGGGGTCAACTACTGCACCAACCACATCAACCTTACCTTCAATCACCTCTCCAGTTTCATCAATTTTCATTGTGTAGCGCTGCCCAGCCTTAAGCCACTGTAGCCAAGTAGCAGGAATCACAAACTCAATTTCCAACGGAGAGGCGGCAACAATATTCATCACCTTCTCGTTGGCTTCAACGGTTTCATGCTTATTCACATGAACTGCAGCCACACGCCCACTCCAAGGGGCCTTTAGATAACAACGTGACACATTCAGCTCGACCATCTCATGTTCAGCCCAGTTTTTATCCCGTGCCAAACGGGACAATATCACCTTAGCCTTACCTATCGAACGTACTTTCTGCAGTTGAAGATTATTATCCAACTGGATCTGACTCGCCTCAAGGTCTGCTTGAGCTATTGCCTTGACCACTCCCCTCGCCTGCAGATTTTGTGCAGAAATAGCGGGAGGGGCGAGCAGGAGCAGTGCAAACAGTATCCTGAACATAGGAGCTAAATCTTCGCCGCCTGTGCGGCTGCAGGTGCGGCCCCTCCCCCCACCATAAATATTTCAAACACCAAGTCAGCCTGTTGGTTGTCTGGTTCAACCACCGATAGGGCAACAGAGAGCGTCTTCATCTCCCCCTCTGCAAGCTTGCTATAAGCCGCATGTTGAGGATCAAAGGACCATTCTCCTTGAGCACTCAAGATAAATCCATCGACCGTCGGCGCATTTGCCTTCAACATAAAGTGGTGTAAAGCCAAATCCCCATTTTCTACCGTAAACGTACCACGTATCGGTTCCCCCCCTGCAGTGACCACCGTAGACATTAATCCAGCCATGTTAGGCTCAATCTCTGGATCAGCAGGCTGGGCTATCGCTACCGTAGAGTCTGTACTTTTCTGCTCAGCAATAACAGTACCCTCCGAACTACTGAGAGACTCCACTTTTCCTGCCTCCAAGATTAGCTCAAAGCTATCTTGTGCACGGGTACCATAATCATTGGTGGCAATAATGGTCACCATCAATGGCTGTGCCATCTCCGGCGGCATACCACTCAATGTCATGCTCTCTCCATGCCATACCAACCACTCAGGCAGCGGCTCACCGCTATTCAAGTGAGCACTGTAATTTACTGAGCCACTCAAGAGAAAGGTCTCTTCAGAGAAACGGATGGTATTGCTCCCGCCCCTTTTCCATTTATCTTCTGCTTGGGACTGTAGTGAGGTGGAGACCACATCCACTGTCCCCGTTCCCCAAGCCTCAAACTGTGCTTTAAGGGCAGTGCTGATCCCCTCTACTGAGGTATCACCCAGCCCACCCGCGAGTGGATCAAGCCCCGATGACATATAGATCTGACCATAGCTATTTTGCAGCTCTGCATAAGCCACATCACGGTTCACCTCTGCCAGTACAGCAGAGAACTCCTCCGTAATCAGCTGTAGCTCTCCCACCTGCTGAGATGCCTGCATCGCCCGCATGTGTTGACCGATACTAGAAACCACTTCAGCATAAGATTTTGCCGTCAAGTAACGCTGTTTCGCCTGCTCAAATTCGATATTGGAGATATGCACCTGACTCATAACCGCCGCAGTCAATGCCAAACGACGCTCTTGCAGCACCACATCTTTTGATTTCAGCTGCTGTTTGAGCGCCGGTAATTTATAGGCATTCAACAAATTTAAACTGACAGTAGCTCCGTTGCTGGTCCAGTCATTATTCAGTAAATACTTACTATCATCATGGGCCGTACTTACAGAGAGATTGATGCCTGGCAGCAGGGAGATCAAGGCTGCTTTGCCCTCTTTGTGAGTGATACGCTTCTGGTAGTGGAGTTCTACCAGCTCTGGGCGCAGAGCCAAAGCGGTCTTCTCCAGAGTCTCAATATCAATCTTAACCTCAGGCATCTCATACTCACTGGCTGCCACATCTACCAGCTCAATTCGCGTAGTGGGTTTTACCCCCATCAGCAGCGCTAGTTGAGTATGTGCCGTCACCAGCTCTTTCTGCAACACTTCAAGAGAGCGGCGAATGTCTAGCAGATCACGCTGATAACTGAGCGCATCCATCGGAGATTGCAGGCTCAACGCCTCAATATGGCGTGAGTCAGAGAGTGCCTGGTCGACTCGACTGGTGAGCGGAGCCACTTTCTGAACCAGCTTCTGTGCTGATAGCGCCTTGTAGTAAGCAACACGGATCTCTTGCGAGAGATTGTGTAGCGCCTTACGCTCACGCTCCTGACTGATCAACACTCGGTCTGCCTGCTGCTGGGCACGCACGTAGGAGAGGCCAAAGTCGAGAATATTCCAGGTTAAAGAGAGGTCATAAGAGCTGGTCTCTTTACCGGATGAGACCGAGTAAGAGGGAGGATTTGAACTTGTGACCGTGCCCGTAGCCGCGTCATACACTCCACTGGAGGAGGCTGCCAACTTGTTACGGTGCTGATAACCCGCATTCGCACTCAGTGCAGGCAGCATATCAAAACGAGTCATATCGAGATTACGCATCTGCAGTGCAGACTCCATCAACGCTACATGACGCTGGCGGTTAAACTTGATGGCTCGGGCAATGGCCTCTTCCAAGGTTAATCCCAGAATTTCCCGCCCCTGTTCCCAGTGCAGGGTTGCCACATCACTATTAGAGCCATCAATAATCTCTGTACGGGGAATCTCGACAGGCTTGACCACACACCCAGAAAGGGTCAACGCAGTAATTATGCCCAGTGTTAATGGCTTCATCTTGATACTTATCATCTCAGATCATTTCCAATAAAAGGTAAAAAAGGTCTACGCAGCAACAGAGCGATATTGATCGGCTACAGCTGCAATTTGTTGGCTAAAGTTGAGCTTCTGCTCAAAGAGTGCTGGATCAACTACACTCAATGGATCAGCCTGTTGCTTCTGGGTAAAGTCGATATCCACCTCCATCACCCGCGAGGTACCATCACTACCAATGGCCATCACATCCAGATTGAGGTTCTCCATCCCCTCTGGAGGGGTAGCAGAGATATTTCCATTATCGGGCTGAATCGTTACCCAGTTCGGCAGTTCACTACCATCTTCCAGTTGTGCGGTATAACGTACACTGCCAGTCCCTGACTTGAAGTCAATCAGCTTGATTTCAACATCTTGCCCCTCAAACTGAACACCCACAATGGTCATGCCTGACTGTCCTGCAGCAGCCTGAGTAATTTCAGCACCGGACTCCCCCATGGAGATCGAAACTTTATCACCAGCAGGTTGATCATCCACATTCTGCGCATCAGTTACACGCACCTGACCATTCTCATCGACAGTAACATCACTATCTGTAGCCACCTGATTGAGTACTCCTCCACTCCCCTCTTCAGCAACGGGTTCTCTATTCTCAGTTTTCTGCTCTGGTTGGGCATCAGCAGGGGTCTCAACGCCATCAGCCATGTTATCTGGCCCATCTTCTGCACGCTTCTCTACCGGAGCCACCTCATCTGCCGCTGCAACTTCATCCGGGGTAGCAATTTCAGTTGCGACTGGTGGAGTACTCTCTGCTACTGAGGTTCTCTCTCCAGCTGCCGTAGTGTCGACAACGCCTTCAGCAACAATACGTTTCTTGGCAGGGTCAACCGCAGATTCTCCTGTTGGTGCTTTTTCAGCAGGCGTTTGAGGTGCTGGTTCTCCACTCGATACCGGACTGACTGGCTGCGTTCCACTGGATGCTGAACCCGCCCCTTCAACAGCAGATATTTGTGGCTCACTATTACCCGCCGGCTCTTTGTTGGCTGATGCAACAACCAGTTTTGGAGCCGCTACAGGTTCTTTCTGGGGTGCACTGTTTCCACTATCTGTTGCGGCAAGATTGGTTGAAGGGGTAGGGGCAGCAACAGCGGGAGCGGGAGAGGAAACGGGGACAGGGGCTTTTACTGGAGCAGTCATACTATCCAATGCCTTCCCCCCAAAACTACCTGCTGTAACAGAAGAGCCACCCAATATTGGAGAAACGCCTCCTACCAAGGTGGTATCTCCCCCAACAGAGAAGCTACTGCCTTTGCTTGCAGCGTTGCCTCCGACAATACTCTTTCCAACACTTGGCAGTGCCGGTGCATCCACTCTCAGTTGATAGCTGGCATTGCTGCTGCCTCCATGGCCATCATCTGCGGTAATAGTCAGATTATAAGTGCCCGGTCTGGTTACGTTCCCACTGATCACACCTGTTGTGGTATCTAGGTTCAGACCTGAAGGCAAACTGACTTTGCTATAACTCAGCGTGTCTCCATCCAGATCACTGAATGCCGTACTCAGATTACGATTATAGTTAGCCCCTTGCATCACGCTGTCGTTGCTTACCGCACCTGTAGTCGGGCCATCGTTAGCGTTGCTGATGGAGAGGTCAAAACTGTCACTGACTGTGGTACTACTGCCATCGGTAGCAGTTACTTTAAGGCTGATGGTAGAGCCATTTAGAGAGGAGGCTGGGTTACCGCTGAAGGTGCGGGTAGTGGTATCAAAACTGATCCAGCTTGGCAACGGACTGCCATTGGCAAGGGTGGCACTATAGCTCAGGATCTCACCATCCCCGTCACTAAAGGTGTTGGCGGGTACCTGATAACTCCAGACTCCACTGCCACTCTGGTTTTGATTGGGAATTACATTAGCAACCACTGGGGTATCGTTACTGTTACTGAAACTGACATCAAAAGTATCGGTAATGGTCTGGTTTCCTACATCGGTTACTATCACCTTGATCGATAGCGTACCCACACCTGTTGGTGGGTTACCACTGAGGGTATGGGTTGAGCTATCCATAGTGAGCCAGCTCGGTAGTGCACTGCCATTAGCCTGTGTAGCACGGTAGGTTAGGGTATCACCATCGGCATCACTGAAGGTGTTGGCTGGAATCTGATAGCTCCATACCCCGCTACCACTCTGAGCTTGATCGGGAATTGCATTCACCAGTGTAGGGGCATCATTTACACTGCTCAGTGTCAGGATAAAGGTATCGCTACCGGCAGCACTGTCGGAATCTGTTGCAGTCACCTTCAGGCTGATAGATGAAAGGGTCGATGGTGGATTACCATTAAAGGTACGGGTAGAGGCATCAAAACTGAGCCAACTGGGCAGCGCACTGTTGTCCCCCTGCTTTGCGCTATAGGTCAACACCCCGCCATCGGCATCACTGAAGGTGTTGGCAGGCACCTGATAGCTCCAGTCACCACTGCCACTGTGATTCTGATCAGGAATTGCATTACCTACGGCTGGCGCATCATTAGCGTTGCTGATGGAGAGGTCGAAACTATCACTGATTGTGGCACTGCTACCGTCGGTAGCGGTTACCTTAAGGCTGACAGTAGAGCCATTTAGAGAAGAGGCTGGGTTACCACTGAAGATTCGGGTAGTGGTATCAAAACTGATCCAGATTGGCAGTGGACTGCCATTGGCAAGGGTGGCACTATAACTCAGGATCTCACCATCCCCGTCACTAAAGGTGTTGGCGGGTACCTGATAACTCCAGTTCCCACCACCGCTCTGGCTTTGATCTGCGATCGGATTGGCTACTGTCGGGGTGTCGTTACTATTACTGAAGGTTGCTGTAAAGGTATCACTGACTGTCAGCCCCCCTGAATCGGTAGCGGTCACTTTCAGGGTAATCGGAGATGCATCCTGTGCAATTGCCGGATTACCACCGAAGATACGGTTGGAGACATCAAAACTGAGCCAGCTTGGCAGTGCACTACCATCTCCCAGCGTAGCACTGTAGGTCAATGGATCACTATCTGGATCACTGAAGGTATTGGCGGGTACTTGATAGCTCCACGCCCCAGAACCGGATACCGTCTGATCAGAAATTGCGTTATCCAACGTTGGCGTTTGATTCACAGAGACATTGAAAGTCTCGGTATCTGTCGTACCATTAGCATCAGTTGCAGTAACCGTAAAACTGACCGTGCCTCCACCATATCCTGATGCTGGTGTAAAAGTAACCGTATCTGCACTGTTATCCACCGATGCCACGATGGTATTTGCTGCCCCCCCTGATATGCTGTAGGTAACCGCCTCTCCATCCGCTTCGGTAGCAGAGAGGTTAACGGTTAACGGGCCATCTCCGGGGTTGATATTCTTGTTGCCGATAGCACCGAGCACCGGCGCATCATCCACTGCACCCACCCCTACGGTAAAGGTCTGGGTATCACTCAGACCACTATTGGTTCCGGTGGCGGTTACTGTCAAGCTGACCGGAGTGCTATTGTTGTAGTCTTGTGCCGGAGTTAAGGTCAATGTCGTGCCACTGATGCTCCCCTGTACGGTACTGGCACCGCCTCCAGTAACGGCATAGGTGATGGTGTCGTTATCCACATTGGTCAAGGAGAGTGAAACCGTAGCAGGCGTATCCTCAGTCAAACTCTGGTTGCTGATCGCCCCCAAGATCGGTGCATCATCAACTGCGGTTATCGTTTGGGTTGCGGTAGCGGTAGCAGCAGAGAATGCGGTAGTCCCTCCATTACTGGAGACATCGGCTGTGCTTCCAGCCGTTCCTGTGGTCTGATCCCAGGCTCGGAAGGTAAATGTGGATGAACCGTTATAATTGGAAGCAGGCAAGAAACGAACCCGATGGTTGGCATTGTCCGCCGCTAATAGTCGAGCACCAGATGCAGACACCCCCGCCAATGCACTCCAGTTACTGCCTCCATCGGTGGTATATTGCCATGTGCCGTTCGTGTTATCCACAGAGACAATGGCGAGGCCACGCTTAGCCTGGGTGCCGCCGCTGATGTCATCGCCATCGGTAAAGCCACTGACCAGTGCAGAGACGGCAGAGCCGTTATTGCTGGCAGCGGCAACATCCTCAGCAATATCGGTCAGGGTCTGGTTGGTGGCAACCGGGGCCTCACTGACATTGGAGACATTGATGGTATATGCCTGATCTGCCGTTTTGGCACCATCCGTAGCACGAACTGTTATGTTATAGCTATTATCACTGTTACCATCCGTTGGAGCCTCAAAGTCTGCTGCACTGTTGAAGGAGAGCGCTCCAGAGGTTTGATGAATGGAAAAAAGTGAAGCATCGCCTCCTGACACCAGACTATAGTTGATCTGGCTTCCTTCCGGGTCTGATGCTGAAATACTACTGATACGTAACCGTTCAGACCCCAGTTCATTAGGGTAATCAATTTAACGAAATAGTGGACAAAAGATAAGCATTGTGAGAGAGTAGCAATCATAGCTACGCAACAACTCCCACAAGTACGCAACAACTCCCAC
>Ga0209142_1001523_pt1 | contig 12657 bp, 11 predicted proteins | sample SaaInlV_120m_DNA_FD_184678 | JGI IMG/M metagenome (GOLD analysis project Ga0209142, IMG submission 184678) | Marine microbial communities from expanding oxygen minimum zones in the Saanich Inlet - Saanich Inlet SI074_LV_200m_DNA (SPAdes) (version 2) | ecosystem: Environmental > Aquatic > Marine... | reverse complement strand
ATCGTGGTTTTCACAATGCGGCAGATGACATAGCCGCAGTGCGCCGCATTCTTGTTTATAAAGGTAAGGAACGTTTTCCGATGCGAGGGGGTATTGAAGCGATGCCGCTGCTCGATGCGATGAACGAAGTCAGCGATGCGGTAAGAGCATGACGGATCGAAGTGACTATATTGCTAGAAAACTCACCTGGATTGATGAACAGCAGAAGCTGCAAGTTATTACAGATAACCAGGTTGTAAACAAGTTTAACCAGCCTCTAGTTATCCTTGGAGATTCTGGAATGGGAAAGACTCGTCTTATGGAGCAACTAGGGGCGCTACCAAACTTGAGAGTACAGCCCGGTATCTTGGAATAGAAGTAGATGATGCTCTGGAAATATCTGAGTTAACTGATCGTTGATGCAATTAACCTGGAAGTGTCTAATCAGGCACTATCTGGTTCTCCAGACCGGTCATAGGAGGCAGTAGAGAATTCGGTGTACAGTTTAACCTCCGAAATAGCCAACAACAACTATCAGGCTTAATGATGGACAAAGAAGTCGTTCGGAAAAATTATTTGATGGCAGACTTTCGGATAGATATATAGAGAATATCGGTGTTATTCACATGAGGAGGGAACAGTCAAGTCCAGAAAATTGGCACTTTAGGTAAGCAAACCACTCTAGCCCCAACATGAATTGCATAACAGATGGAATTGACTAACACCATTCTATCAATCATTACGCTTTAAACCGTGTTATGACGATATACGAGTACGTTCAAGGCATTGGTTAGCCTGCTCGATTTTATTGGAACAATTATGCGCCTCGACTGTTAAAGTGGGGGCGGTGTAGAACCGCCCCCTCCAGTTATTGATTAATTACTTGAATTCAAGGCTAACAGGTTTTTTGATAAAGGCGTGACGTACCTGGGCGTTATCGAAAGCAGCAACGCCGAACAAATAAGATTTGCTCAGGTCATCAAACTGCAAGTCATATTGGCTACCGGTTACCAGCTTGCGGGCTAACTCAACCGTCCACACGCCACCCTTCCAGACGATGCCTGCTGCTATGTCACCACCATCACCTTCAAATGGAGCCACCATGATAGAAGCGACTTCATCACCAGTTTTGAAAAGACTGTTATCAAATGGAGCCTTGTCACCTGCTTTCAGCCAGTAAGTACCGCCGTTGTTAGCTGCCTTAGCATTGCGGTTCATGAATTCAGGCATGCCATTTTTCAGCTCGATATTCTTGTAACCACCACCGGTTTTTGGATCGCTATGATGTCCAGCACCCTTGGCGCTTTTCGGATCGAAGCGGGTACTATCTAACCACTGGTCATGGATCTGTCCAACAGGGCCGGTACGTACGATTTTTACATGCCAAATATCACCCATTTCACCTTTTTCTTCGGTATATTTGTTACCGTACGGCTTAGGTGGCTCGTCATCATGACAGGCGGCAAAACAGCCATCTTTATCAAACCCGTCAATTGAATTGTTGATAGTCCAGATCAGGGCAGCCTTGTCTTCATAAAATTTATTGTTATCGCCACCCTTATCCTCAGGATCCATCAGTTTTTTCCAGCTACCATCGGCCAGCTTGATTGGTTGACATCAAGGTTGTTTCATAACTATATATGCTGCAATCAATGGTCAGCAGCCAAACCGCTATTGGCTTATAATTACTCTTGCTTGAAAATGATGTACGAATAAAAGTAGGTAGTGTTGCCAGGAAATACCGTTATTAACAGGTTAATGAAGGGATTATTGGATGGTATTTCACAGCTTGTAATATGAAAATATGGCTTTTATACTTCCTATACTTATGTATTTGGTTTTATCCACTCTCTCCCCGCATTCCCATCCACTTGTGGATGTCTTTTTTTCAGTTGATTAACCCGTGACACCCCATTTACAAACCCAGTCCAGACTGGTTTATCTCGCCGTATTCATTTACCTGGCCTGGATCGCATTCTTTACTTATTCAGACTACCAGCAAAAGAAAACTGAACTGTCTCAAAATTTAGACAGCGAATTAATTAGGGCAGCATCGACCCTACCGCTATTACTACCAAAAGGCCTTCACCACCAGGACATGCGCATTGAAGACTTGAGCAAAGCGCAAGACATGGAACATATTTTATCGCTGACAGAATTTGTCCGACATCGTCCGATTGTCTTCCTCTATTCCATCATCCTCCGTGACGGCAAAGTCTATTTCACCAGTTCAAGCGCTACCGAAGAGGAGCTGGAATCGGGCCAGGGCTATGTATCCTATTTTGATCACTACGACGACGTGGATTCCGGGGTTTTCAAAATTTTTGAAAATGAGCAGCCAGCTTTTCTCGAGTTTACCGATCAGTGGGGTACTTTTCGGAGTGCATTCATCCCACAAAGAGCGGCAGACGGCACGCTCTACATCAGTTGTGCTGATATCGAAATTAGCCATATTCAAATCTTGTTAAGGGAGAATCTGTACACAACACTATTCACATCCCTGTTATTCCTGCTATTTGCGATTCCATTAATCGCCGCTTTTAACATCAGCTACCGAAGGCTATCCAGGTCACTTGAATATCGTGTTAAGCTCAGGACAAAGGAGCTTTCCGAAAGCGAAGCTAAACTTAGCTCGATACTGGAGCATTCGCCGATTGGCATCTTCCATTATGATGCCCATGGTACTTTCACCATCTTTAATCAGCAATATGCCGACATTCTGGGTGCTCAGCGTGAACAGCTTATCAGCTTTAATATGCTGGAGAAAATCAAAAACCAGGAAGTACTGGACGCAGTGCTCGAGTCACTAGCCGGCAGGCTCGGCCACTATGAAGGGTTCTACACATCGGTCACAGCCGGGAAAACGACCTATGTCCGTGCTGATTTTGTCCCCATACTATCTGAGTCCGGAGAAGTAACTGGTGGTGTTGGTGTTATCAACGATATTACTCAGACGCACCAGTCGTTACTTACTCAGAAGAAACTATCTTCAGCGATAGAATACAGCCCTAACGTCGTACTGATAACAGACCGCGAAGGTGTCATCGAATATGTAAACCCGAAATTTACCGTAGATACCGGTTACTCACCCGAAGAAGTCATCGGTAAAAAACCCGGCATTCTTAACTCCGGATTGAACAAACCGACGATTTACGAGGACATGTGGGCACAAATCGGTAACGGAGAGGTATGGCAGGGAGAGCTACAAAACCGCAGGAAAAATGGCGAACTCTACTGGTCGCGGATATTGATTTCACCACTGCGAGATGATGACAACGCTATCACCCATTTTGTCGCTCTGCAGGAAGACATCACCGAATCAAGGCGTATCAGCGAGGAAATCAGCTATCAGGCCAGTCATGACATGCTCACAGGCCTGATTAACCGGCATGAATTCGACCGACGCTTACAGCGAATCGTCAAAACAGTGAATAGTGATCATAGTACCCATGCGATGTGCTTTATCGACCTCGACCAGTTCAAGGTCATCAATGACACCTGCGGGCATGTCGCCGGTGACGAACTCTTAAAACAATTGGGGTTTGCCCTTAAGGAATATCTGCGAAAACGCGATACCCTGGCCAGAATCGGGGGTGATGAATTCGCCATATTGATGGAACACTGCAGCCCTGAACAGGCCTTACGCACAGTAGAGCAGGTTCACCGGAATATTGAAGAATTTCGCTTTCAATGGCAGAAACACAGTTTTTCTATCGGTTCCTGCATCGGCGTGGCGCGTATAGACGAATTCACCACCAGTTCAATAGAAGTATTCCGTCAGGCCGATGCCGCCTGCTATCTGGCAAAAGATGCCGGACGCAATCGAATCCATGTCTATCAGGAGGAAGATGAATTAATTGCCCAGCGCGAAGGTGAAATGCAATGGGTGAATGTCATCAAGAATGCGCTGGACGACGACCGATTCGTGTTATATGCACAGGTTATCGAACCTAATGACGAGAAAGCAGGGAAACCCTGCTACGAGGTTCTGGTTCGCATGCTCGACGATGATAATTCATTAATACAACCCGGTAGTTTTCTGCCCGCCGCCGAACGCTACGATCTTACACCACGCCTTGATCAATGGGTTAGCAAACATACGCTCGACTGGTTAGAGCAGAGGCTGCCCGAAATTGACCACATCGACCATATCTCAATCAACCTGTCCGGTCAGACACTGGATAATGAAAAATTACTGCTGGATCTACAAAACCGTTTCAAAAAGTCCCCCGCTCTTGCACGCAAAGTCTGTTTCGAGATCACCGAGACCGCCGCCATTTCCAATCTGATAGCCGCTAATCGATTTATCGGCATATTGAAAGCCTGCGGCTGCCGGTTCTCCCTCGACGATTTCGGTAGCGGGCTGTCATCCTTCGCCTATCTGAAAAACCTGCCGGTTGATTACCTGAAAATTGACGGCATGTTTGTCAGAGATATGCTCGACGATCCAATTGACGAATCTATGGTGCGCTCCATTAATGATATTGGGCATGTCATGGGTATGATCACCATTGCCGAATTTGTTGAAAATAAGGAAATCCGCAAGCGCCTTGAGGAAATCGGAGTTGATTATCTTCAGGGTTACGGCGTCGGAATGCCCGAGCCGATTGAGCATATTCTTAGCGACAGACAAACAAGTGTCGCATAAGGAAATTTCGCCTTAATCGCAGGTGTTTAGAACAGGCCAACACCTATAATACCAATTTTCTTATCTGTCATGTCTGTCTCGTGTTATTCCTGAAATCTGGGGATAGTATAGAATGGCACTAAGTTAAGCCCCTTCAGCTGTTAAAATGGTTGTTAGTTTTCGATGAATATTATCAGCCATACTTGGAGTGTAATGTTTAGCTGTTATTCAATCCATAATTTGGATCAATAACAATGCTGAGGAATGGCCGTAAATGGCACTTTGTACGCATTCACGATAGGTCAGACAAACGACTGGTAACATGGAATAAAAGAGGATGATATTCTAGGGAAATCTGAGCAAATATATTTTAAAAATTAACCGGGAAGTGTCAGGTTTTTTAAACTTCCTAGTTTCCCCATACCGGTCATAGGAGGCTGTAGAACCTTCGGATTAAAGTTCAACCAGCAAAATAGTAAACTATAACCATCAGGCTTAATTATGGACAGGCTGTGTGAAAACTCCGTTTGAGTTATAATAAATCATTCAAACTGACAGGTGAAACAATGGCTGGATTCATTCAGGGCGTGTCCCGACAACAAGCCACTTTATTTCCTGAATTATTAGATGATTACTTAACCGATGAAAACGAAATTCGTGTCATCGATTATTTTGTCGATGGTCTCGATCTATCAAAAATGGGTTTCAAAACCGGATCTGCTGTTACTGGTCGTCCGGGTTATCATCCTTCCACCATGCTCAGGCTATTCATTTACGGCTATTTAAATCGCATTCAGTCTTCACGACGACTGGAGCGTGAAGCGGGTCGTAATATTGAATTGATGTGGTTGCTTGGTCGCTTAGCACCCGATTTTAAAACCATTGCTGATTTCAGAAAGGATAATGGTAAAGGTATCAAAAATACCTGCCGAACTTTTATCGGTATTTGCCGGCAATTGAATATGTTCACCGATACGCTGGTGACGATTGATGGTAGTAAATTCAAGGCCGTCAACAGTAAGGAAAATAATTACACTCCCAAAAAGCTACAGTTCCATATAGCGAGAGTTGAAAAACATATCGATGACTATTTGACACAGCTTGCTACTAAAGATCAGGAAGAAAATCAGTTAGCAGATGATCGGCCCATTAAAGAAAAGATTGATGGGCTTAAGAAAAAACTCTCTGAATTAAAGGCGCTGGAAGATGAAATTAATCATCAACCAGATAATCAAATTTCTACCACAGACCCTGATTCTCGGCTCCTGGTGACACAAGGCCAGACAAGAGCCGTTTGCTACAATGTACAAAGTGCTGTTGATACAAAACACCATCTGATTGTCACCCATGAAGTGACCAATACCGTTGACCGAAATCAGCTATGCCGAATCGCAAGAAAGGCACAAGATGCTGTGGGTATAAAGGAAATCACAGTGATCGCCGATAAAGGTTACTACAGCGGTACTGACATAAAAGATACTCAGGATGCGGGTATGACGCCATTGGTGCCGAAAGGTGATACTGTAGTGGTCTAATAGCACCGGACACTTTAATAAGAGATAATATTTATCAACTATTAAGGTGTCAGAATGGAACAGAAAAGAACATATAAACAATATTCTAAAGAATATAAAGAAGAAGCGGTAGCTCTGGTTCGAGATCAAGGTTATACAGTGCCAGAAGCTGCTAAGTCATTGGGTATAGCTTCAAATATACTGTATCGCTGGAAGCAGCATATTGAGGAACAACAGCAAGGAAAAGAACTTGCTGAAGATGAACGCGAAGAACTCAAGCGACTGCGTAAAGAAAATAAGAATTTACGCATGGAGAAAGAGATATTAAAAAAGGCCAGTGCCTTCTTCGCGAAAGAAATGAAGTAAAGTATGATTTCATCAGAGACGAATCAGTGCATTTCCCGGTGACGATTTTATGCCGGGTTATGCAAGTTAGCACCTCCGCTTATTACGCCTGGAAGAAACGGCCAGGGCTGTTGATTAGCGCAGATGTATTACATCTCCACCGTCGTATGAAGGCATTATTTAAGCAGAGCCGTAATAGCTTGGGTAGCCGAGAAATGATGAAAAGACTACGTGAAGAAGGCATTGAGATAGGTCGTTACAAGGTACGCAACTTAATGAAAAAGCTGAACTTAAAAGTCATTCAGCGCGTTGCTTACAAAGTAACTACGAAAAGAGATCATGGTGATAAAGTGGCTGATAATTTGTTAAACCAGAACTTTACTCCTGTTGCACCGAATCAAGTATGGGCTGGCGATATTACTTATTTAAAGACCGGTGAAGGCTGGATGTATCTAGCGATCGTGATGGACCTGTATTCACGTCGCATAGTAGGCTGGTTCATCAGTAAACGCATGACAACAGACTTAATCTCAAAGGCAATGATCATGGCTTACAACTTGAGGCAACCGCCTAAAGGACTGGTTTTTCACAGTGACCGTGGATCACAGTACACCAGTAAGCGATATCGTAAATTACTGGATGATTATGGTTTACGGGCGAGCATGGGGGATGTGGGAACATGTTATGACAATGCAGTTGTTGAACGCTTTTTTGGAAGCCTCAAGCATGACTGGGTATTTAAAACTGCTCAACCAACCCGAGAGCATATGAAAAAAGATGTAGCGGCTTATATGAGGTATTACAACTTTGATAGGCTGCATACTACGAATGGTGATCAGTCACCAATTAACTATGAGAATTCTCTAAAGAAAGTGTCCGGTTGGACTTGACCAGTACATACATCAGGCAGTGTTAAAAAAGGGATATTTAACCGATCACAGTTCAAATACGATGCAGGCAGAGATAGTTATATCTGCCCTGCCAAACAGGAATTATCTTATCGATTTACTACCGTCGAAAAAGGCTTAATGTTAAAAAAGTATTGGGCCTATGATCCCACTTGCCGGGCATGCCAGATGAAACCACAATGTTCAAACAGTAAGCAGTCTCGAAGGATCACTCGCTGGATACACCAGAAACGGTTAGAGAAAATGGAAAGTCAGTTAAATTCGATGCCGGAAAGCGTACTCATCAGAAAGCAGACGGTTGAACACCCATTCGGGACGATTAAATGCTGGATGGGATCCACTCATTTTCTGACGAGACGGTTTAAAAACGTCCGTACAGAAATGAGTTTGCATGTGCTGGCTTATAACCTGAAACGAATGATGTCGATCCTTGGACCTCAAGAATTGATTGCGGCCATGACGGCATAAGGCTCATCGCCTTATTCTTGTCAAATATCCAATAAAAACCCTAAATTTAGCGTTATCTAAGCGATTTATTTCTTCTGAGCAAAGGTTAATTGTTGAAAATAAAAGTGCCTTAGCGTGGACCACGTTTAGTCTAACAATCACTTGACTGGATAAAATTACAAATACGCTAGTTTTCACACAGCCTGTGGACAAAGCGGTCGTAGCTATAAGTATCTGAAATAGGCTCATCACGACCCTTTGCTGACTTATATATTTAAAATATCCTGTTTGTTGTGTAGCAAACTTATGACTTAGCGCAATGAAATGTAAATCGATTTTTACCATTCCGTTTACTTTTATACATAGCCTGATCAGCAAGATTAATTAACTCATTAATTTCTTGACTATCTTTAGGGTAGATAGAAATACCTATGCTGGTACTTAGTTTTTCATGAATATCTATAGATTCAATAGGATTTGATATGAGTTTTAAAATCCTTTTCGCTATTAAATTTATATTTTCCTCTGACTGGCAGTTAGGTAATAAAACAATAAACTCATCACCTCCAATCCGGCATACTTCATCTATTTCCCTGATAGCATCAGAAATTCTTAATGACATCTCAATAAGTACAATATCACCTTCTTTGTGGCTATGGTTATCATTTACGCTTTTAAATCCATCTAGGTCAATGAACAAAATACCCAACATTGATTCATAACGTTTAGCATTAGCTATAAATTTATTGGCAAATTTAAAAAGTAAAGTTCGGTTTGGCAGGCTGGTTAAAGTATCATAAAGTGCTGATCGTTCTAATTTATGCTCTAGTGTTTTCCGACGTGATATTTCTGTTTGCATTTCTAATGCTTGATCAGCTAACTCTTTAATTACTTTATCTGTCTCTTCTTTAGCTACTTCAAGATCTTGAATCACTCTGGATAGCTTCTCATTATTTTCGAATAATTCTGATTCGGCTTTTTTTATTTCTGATACATCTGTTCTAATTGCAATGTATTTCTTAGGCTTACCTTGTTGATTTAATATAGGGGTTATAGTGGTATCAACAAAATACAAATTCCCATCTTTTGCCTTATTTAAAATGACATCGTGCCATACTTTTTTATTGGCAATGGTTTGATAAAGATTCTTCCAGAAATCATTATCATTATTACCAGACTTCAGTAACCTGTGATTTTCTCCAATCAGTTCCTCCTTAGAGTAGCCACTAATTTCAACAAACTTATTATTTACTTCTGTGATAGTACCTGTTGTATCAGTCACGGCTACGATACTATGGTTATCAATTGCGTGTTTGTATTGCCGGAGCTCGTCCTCATCCTTTATATGAAGTATATAAAAAGGATTGATTGCAAAGATATATAAAAGAGGAGTTGAAAAAAATATTAGTAACAAAGCACCAATTAGAGCTTCGATGTATACGTGGACATTTAATTGGATAATATCAAGAAACACCATGACCAATGCTTCAGAAAGTGAAATGATAAGTACTATCTGAAAAAGTAACTTAAATACAATAGAATTTAGCAGTGACTCAAACACCTGTATATAACTCTCATTTTATAAGTCTTATATAGTAAATACCTTAGTAGATAAAAAGTAAATACTTGAAATTTATATCACTCACTACTGAACTCTATCACCATTGTAGTTGAATCTCAGTCATAATTAGCTGGATATAGTGCTCCCCTGTCAATATAGGTCTATCAACTCTCGAGTTAACTTCCCTATTCGGAATTTTCGGTCTCACAACGATTGCGCCCGTTTGCTTTGGCTTTGTATAAGGCTGAATCGGCATATTTGAACAAGTCTCCCGTATCCAAATCAACACCTGACCGAGTGGTGATACCTATACTCACGGTAATAAATTCATGATGCCTGGCGTATTCGTGAGGTATTGCTGCTGCCTCGATTTTACTTCGGATTATTTCAGCGATGATTGTAGCCCCATCACTATCGGTAAAGGGTAGTAAAGCAACAAATTCTTCGCCGCCGTAACGGGCCAGTAAATCAGTTTCGCGCATTATGCAACTATTAGCGACTTTGACCACCTGTATCAGTGCCTCATCACCCCGTTCATGCCCGTATCCATCATTGTACAACTTAAAGTAGTCAATATCGAACAGCACAATCGACAGTGGTGATCCTGACCGTTTGGCCGCCGCAAGTTCTAAACCAAGGCGGGTATCGTAGCAACGCCGATTGGCTATCTGAGTGAGTGCATCCAGTTCGCTGATATCTTTCAGCTGCTGGTTAGCCTCTTCCAGTTCTTCGGATCGTAGGGACAAAGATTTTTTTGCCAACTTGACACGATGAATAGCCAGCACAAATCCCACCACTATAGCCAGCCCAACCAATGAGTAAACCAACCGGATCTTAGCCACTTGATCACTTGTCTGTTGATTTAACCCTTCGAGCGGTAGATTGATTTCCAGTACGCCACGTAAATCTCCTTCTTTCCAGTTTCGATAGGGTGATTGTGGGTGGGAATTATGACAATTCACGCAGGCGGGGCGCATTACGTCGGCGACAGCATAGCGCAATATCAGTCCCTGCTCAGTTTCGAAGAATTGTTTGTAGGGCTTGCTTTGATCACGTGACAACTCGTCCCAGGCTCTCTTCTTGAAGTCATCGTTCAACCCTCCCTTTTGACTCCGCCATGGAAAAGGATAAGTACTGTACAGGCGGCTATGGGCTTCACCAGCATGTTTGCCCATTAACTCACCCAGTCGCATACTGAAGGTTGCAGGTAAGGGAATCGCATTTTTTTCATGTAAATAATTGTGCGTAATATTCATGCCATAGGCTTTAGCGGGCTGCACAACATCCGAAGTATACAACGTACGTACCTCAGTCAATGTCTGCGAAAATAACTTTGCAGTATTGATTGCACTGGCTCTGAGCAAGTCGGACTGGAGACTCGATATATGCAAAATCATAGCGCCGACAGCAAGGAAAAATGCCATAACAAGTAGTGTAATTGATATATCAATTCTTTTTATATACTGTCTCATCACTTACTTCTTTATAGACTAATTCACTGAATGTTTCAGCCACACCTGAAAAATTGAATGATTATAGATGATTTACGTCTTCAATGGAGGCTCTTTGGGGCTTTAGCTCCTATTCACTATGACCCATGCTAACGGCTGCTATCGTTAATACCTGTCGTTCCGGTCACCAATCTCTAATCTCAGCTGTCGACCCAATATAGTTATTTAAAATTCACATTAGAACCGGTTATATTAAACAGTAGGAGGTCACTTAAAACTTTCTAGATCGAAATACAATATTTTCAAAGTCATCAGAATTTATAGGCTTTGAAAAGTAATATCCCTGGCCATAATCACATTCCATTCGTTTTAGCATATCTAATTGCTCTAGCTCTTCTATGCCTTCTGCAATGACTTGCAGGCCGAGCTTGTGAGCCATGACAATGATAGCCTCACAAAGTGATTCCTCCCTGGAGTCAGGCGAAAGATACTTTATAAATGACCGATCAATTTTCAAGTAATCTATATCAAATTCTTTTAGGTATGAGAGGGATGAATATCCAGTGCCAAAATCATCTATGGCAACCTGTATACCTCTATCTCGATATTGGAGCAATTTCTTATTTACAACCTCATCACCTTTTAACAATAACCCCTCAGTGTGTTAAATTGCATCTAAAACTGACCCAGTATTTGCACTGAATATTGACCCACCTAATGGGTTTAGATTATGTCTTATTTTATCTTTTTTTATTCATGTTTTTTTCCTCTTGGTTGGTTGAATGTTTAAAACGATAACTGTCATTTCCGGTTTCAATAATATGGCAGTGATGGGTTAAGCGATCCAGTAAAGCCGTTGTCATCTTTTCATCACCAAATACATTGGGCCATTCTGAAAAGCTTAGATTGGTGGTAATGATGATGCTGGTTTTTTCATATAGTTTACTGATCAAATGAAACAGCAAAGCACCTCCAGCCTGACTGAATGGTAGATAACCCAATTCATCCAGAATCACCAGATCGGTATGAATGAGTCGATGTGCCATGCGTCCCTGTTTACCTAATAACTTTTCCTGTTCCAGTTGATTCACCAGTTCAATCGTCGACAGGAAGCGAACCCGTTTATGGTGATGCTGGATAGCCTGTACAGCTAGAGCCGTTGCCAGATGAGTTTTACCCGTTCCAGGGCCACCAACAAGAACCACGTTCTGTGCTTCTTCAAGAAATTCACAGCGGTGTAAAGCCTGGATCAGGGCTTCATTCACTTCACTCTGAGTAAAGTCAAAACCACTCAAGTCACGATAAGCCGGGAAGCGAGCTACCTTCATCTGGTATTGGATAGAACGCACTTCCCGTTCTGCCACTTCGGCTTTTAATAATTGTCGCAGGATGGGCTCAGCCTGACTGTAGGCCGGTGAGTCCTGGCTTGCCAGTTCATCAATGCTTTGCGCCATACCATACAGCTTGAGCTGTTTTAAGATTATCAGTAACGACTCAACGGACATGAGACTTCCTCCTGAGCTGATCATAACGTTTAGCATCAGCCAGTGGCTCTTTGACCAACTGTAAAGCGGGTGGTGTTTTGACGGGTGCCGGTTGCGCAATATCCAATAAGCGATTCAGACAGTTGATCACATGTTGTTTGGAAACAGAGCCACTGAGCAAGGCTTCACTGATAGCCTGCTCTACTTTGTCTTCTGTCACTGATCACCCTAATGGAGCCACCCATGTTCGGCCTAATGGAGCCACTTTAGGGTGTCATATACCGCCTCAAACAGGGTGTATTTTTAGTCTGTTTTAGCTCATCTTTCAACTGTTTTTTTAT
>Ga0209142_1001507_pt1 | contig 12732 bp, 10 predicted proteins | sample SaaInlV_120m_DNA_FD_184678 | JGI IMG/M metagenome (GOLD analysis project Ga0209142, IMG submission 184678) | Marine microbial communities from expanding oxygen minimum zones in the Saanich Inlet - Saanich Inlet SI074_LV_200m_DNA (SPAdes) (version 2) | ecosystem: Environmental > Aquatic > Marine... | reverse complement strand
TTGAGTGTAACTCGAGTTATCTTCAGTCCCATCCTCATCTTTAGATTTGATGCGCTCTATATCGTATGCTGGCGTTTCCAAGTGCTTACTAGGCAAGACAATAATGCGTACATTCAAGCGCGACTCAATCTGGTCGATAGAAGGGCGCTTCTCATTGAGTAAGAAGGTAGCGCATTCAATAGGCAAGTGAGCAACAACCTTATCAGTGCCACTCTTCATTGCTTCTTCTTCAAGTATACGTAATACCGACAGAGCAACGGATTCAACATTTCGTATCTCACCCTGGCCATTACAGCGAGGGCAAGTCAGCTGTGTTGTATCACCTAGAGAAGGGCGCAATCTTTGTCGTGACATCTCTAGTAAACCAAAGCGTGAAATACGACTGGTTTGGATGCGGGCACGATCAATTTTTAAGGCATCTCGAATTCTATTTTCGACGGCACGCTGGTTTTTATTGGCCAGCATATCGATAAAATCGATCACAAACAATCCGCCTAAATCACGTAATCTTAATTGCCGTGCAATCTCATCTGCGGCTTCCAGATTAGTATTAAGCGCAGTGTCTTCGATATCACTGCCTTTCGTTGAGCGCGCAGAGTTTATATCGATTGAAGTCAGTGCTTCGGTGTGATCAATCACCAGTTCTCCACCTGATGGGAGAGGTACTTCGCGGCTATAGGCAGTCTCAATTTGAGATTCAATCTGATAGCGGTTAAACAAAGGGACGTCATCACTGTATAACTTAGCTTTTGGCAGATAGTGCGGCATAACCTGTTTAAGGAAATTATGCACTAGCTTAAAGGATGACTCTTTATCAATCAGGATTTCATCTATATCGGCACGTAAATGATCGCGTAAGGCTCGAATAATGACATTGCTTTCCTGGAAAATTAGAAAGGGCTTATTTTGCTCTTTAGATGAGCGGTCAATTGCTTCCCATAACTGCAGCAGATAATTCAGGTCCCATTGCAATTCTTCGGTGCTTTTTCCGCAACCTGCAGTGCGCACAATGAGCCCCATATTTTCAGGCACTTCAAGTCCTGCCATAGCATCACGCAACTCATTACGTGTATCGCCTTCAATGCGTCTAGAAATACCACCTGCTTTAGGGTTATTAGGCATAAGAACCAGATAGGTGCCAGCCAGACTAATGTAGGTAGTGAGCGCAGCACCTTTGTTACCACGTTCTTCTTTTTCAATCTGAACGATAATTTCCTGTCCTTCTTTTAGCCGCTCTTTGATTTTAGCGCGACTTAAATTTAGGTCGTCTGAGCCTACTGCGCTGGGTGAAACTTCTTTCAGGGGTAAAAATCCCTGTTTATCAACACCGTAATTAATAAAGGCTGCTTCCAGGCTGGGTTCAATACGGGTAATAATACCTTTATAGATATTCGATTTTTTTTGTTCGTGTGAAGGGTGTTCTATGTCAAAATCATAAAGTTTTTGACCATCTACCAATGCTACTCGCAGTTCTTCAGGCTGCGATGCGTTGATAAGCATTCTTTTCATTAATTTATCCTTGCATAACCTTGATATTCCGTGCAGAAGATAAATAAGTCTATGTATTATTAAAGGTTACTGGCTATCTAATAGCGACTAACAGATACAATCTATGCAAACTAGTGTGATAGCACATAGCAAGCTATGCCTATGATTCACACAAAATAAGTCCATAAAAAGACACGAAGTTGAAACGCTGATTTCTAATATCAGTTATTGCGTTATGGCAATAGTATTTTCGTTTAAGCTAAGTGATTGACTGACTGGTTGAAAACACATATTCAGGAGCAGGCTAGGAAATAATGTAGCGCTCTACTGGTGTTAACTATCAACCTATTTACAGCCTGAAAACACACGATCTTATTTATCGTTCGGCCTTTATCAGGTCGAGTATCGCTCGTCATGGGTCGAGCGAAAAAACCCAAAATCTGTTCTTGCTTGATTATTACGTTTTTTGTCTACGTGTAGGACCACGTATATTTCTTTGTTATACTTTGCTCTTGCCAGATAATCCGTTTTGTCGGGAGATTAGGTTACTTTCATTGTAGACAGTTAACTTATCGGCACAAAACAACACTAACTCGTCTTTGTGTTATGCATTGTTAATAACAAGCCGTGTATAAACTACATTTATTTTCAGTTTATACCTCAATAATTATAACCTGTTATACAGTTGATTGTAATAAACTTATAGTATATAGCCGTAAACTCTACTATTATGTGCCGATGAAAAAAGAGGAAAACAACGCGATACCAAAGGTATATTTCATTGAAATTACAGATGCGCATGAAGGACAGCGCTTAGATAATTTCTTAATGAAAGTGCTCAAAGGGGTGCCAAAAAGCCGTATTTACCGCATTATCCGCAAGGGTGAAGTCCGAATTAATAAAGGACGCTGTGATGCAAAACGCAAATTACTCCAGGGAGATATTGTCAGGATTCCGCCGATACGCGTTGCCGAAGAAAAGGAGTTTGTAGCTGCTCCCGCCTACCTGACTGCGCGGCTAAAACATGATATTTTATTTGAAGATGATGCCATCTTAGTGATCAATAAACCCTCCGGGTTTGCAGTGCACGGTGGTTCAGGAATAAGCTCAGGCATTATAGAAGCTTTGCGTGAAATACGCCCTGACAGTCGCTTTCTTGAATTAGTGCACCGCCTAGATCGAGATACCTCAGGGTGCTTGATTATCGCTAAAAAGCGCAGTGCTTTACGCACATTACATGAATATTTTAGAGGTAGTGGTGTCAAGAAAAACTATCTCGCTTTATTGCAGGGGCGCTGGGAAAAGAAAAAATTAGTCGTTGATCAACCTTTGTTAAAAAATGTCAGTCATGGCGGTGAGCGCATGGTAAAAATTAGTTCAGCAGGCAAGGCGTCGCAGACCTTATTTAGACGCCTGACCCTATACAACGACGCTACTTTAGTTGAAGCTTCGCCTTATACAGGGCGCACTCATCAAATACGGGTACATGCGGCTTGGCTAGGACATGGGATAATAGGAGATGAGCGTTATGGCGAGCATGAAATCAATAAAAATTGCCGAAAACGCGGATTCAAACGCTTGTTCCTGCATGCTCACAAATTACAATTTGCACACCCTATCACTGGAGAGTTGCTTAAAATAACGGCACCTTTACCCGATGATTTGCAGCTTTTATTAGACAATGAAAAATAGCAGTTCCTAAAGACTGGAATTAATTAAAGTTTTAGTTTTTATGCAGAATCGGGGTGATTACTCTGCCAGGCCTGCCCGCACGAAGTATAATAACGCCCAAACAACTAGTTAAAGACTACTGAAAAATTAAGGAGACCATGCATGAGTGAAAACCAGTGGGATAGCCCAGATTCTAAAGATAAAGATATGCACAATGGCTGGGAGCGAGAAGCTATAGAAAAGCTTGCTTTTGCAGCTGTTACCGAGCAACGCCGTGCAAGACGCTGGGGTATATTCTTTAAAAGTTTAATGTTCATCTATCTGGCAGCTATTATAGGCGTAGGTATGTATCCATCGCTCAAGCAAAGTATGTGGAATGGGGATGGAGATGATAAAGGGCATACCGCCGTCATTAATATCTCCGGCGTGATTGCAGAAGGTAAGGAAGCGAATGCCGATTCAATTATTAAAGCCTTGCGTAATGCCATTAAAGATGAAGATACTCAAGGCATTATCCTGCATGTGAACAGCCCTGGTGGGAGTCCGGTTCAGGCATCTTATATTTACAATGAAATACGCAAAATTAAAGCCGAACACCCTGAGTTGCCAATTCATGCGGTCGCATCCGATATTTGCGCATCTGGTTGCTATTACATTGTTTCTGCTGTAGATAATATTTATGTTAATCCAGCAACACTGGTCGGGTCTATCGGCGTTATTATGGAAGGGTTTGGTTATGTAGGTGCTATGAAGAAACTGGGTATTGAGCGCCGCCTGGTTACAGCGGGGGCACACAAGGCATTAATGGATCCTTTTTCTCCCGAGAAAACAGGTGAAAGAAAATATATGCAACAAGTGCTGGCACAAGTTCATCAGCAATTCATTACCGCAGTAAAAGATGGTCGTGGTGAGCGTCTTCAAATCGATGACGATACTTTTTCGGGGCTAGTCTGGACAGGAGAACAGGGTATAACGTTTGGTCTGGTTGACGGTTTTGGCGATGATGATAGTGTGGCTACCGATATTATTGGTGCTAAAAAGCGGGTTGACTTTACTATCCAAGAACGCTTGATTGATCGCTTAACTGGACAAATAGCATCTTCATTTACACAATCAATCAGTAACGTCAGTCAGCAATTGATGCTGCAATAATTGGTTTTTTAGGATAAAAAAAGGATAACATTTAGGGTAAGTATGCTGTGCAGTTTTCCGCGACGAAAAAACGTTTAGTACAAATATTGGCAGATGGTCAATTTCATTCAGGAACTGACCTTGCTGAACAATTAAACATCAGTCGCTCTGCTGTGTGGAAGAATATCAATGGCCTGGAAGAGCAGGGCATTGATATTACTGCAGTGAACGGAAAAGGTTATCGTCTACACTCGGAACTTGAATTGCTGGATAAAAAGATAATCTTTAGCTTATTCAATCACTCAACCCGGCAGTGTCTGGCAGAGCTTGAAATCCACGATCAAATAGGTTCTACCAATAGCCATCTTGTTGCATTAAGTAATGACCAACCTGAGGCCTCAGCTATTGTCTGTCTAGCGGAGCAACAGACTGCGGGTAAAGGCCGGCGGGGCAGGCAATGGGTGTCTCCATTTGGCAGTAATATTTATGCTTCATTAGTCTGGCAATTTGAGCAGGGACCGGCAAGTTTATCCGGCTTAAGCCTGGCTATTGGCGTTGCCGTTATTAAAGCACTGGAAATACATGGTGTTCATGGCGCAGGTCTAAAATGGCCCAATGATATCTATTGGCAGCAACGAAAACTGGGTGGCATTCTAGTTGAAGTATCAGGAGAAGCTGATGGCCCTTGTCATGCTGTCATTGGCTTAGGTTTAAATCTTTATCTGTCTGATCAGCATGGCTCCAAAATCGAACAGGACTGGGTTGATATAAACTCAATTCTGGATGAATCTCAACAGGTTTCTCGAAATCAATTAGTCGCAACATTGATTGAGCAACTCGTGGCTGTAACCCGGTCATATACGCCATCCTCCTTTGCCCTTTATCGCGATGAATGGCGGAAATTTGATTGTATGCAAGGACAACAAGTCAGTTTATTTATGGGTCATACAAAAATTAACGGGACTGTTTTAGGCATCAATGATGATGGCTTGTTGTTATTGCAAACAGCAACAGGTGCAACGCAAAGCTTCGCCTCTGGAGAAGTAAGTTTCCGCAGTTATGCTACTGATTGATATTGGCAATACCCGCATAAAATGGGCACAACAGCATGCTGACCAACCGGAAAAAATGCATGCTATTGTGCATATTAATCAAAATATCGATAATTCCTTAATAAGTGCATGGCAAGATTTAAACAAGCCAGACAAAATTTACCTAGCCTGCGTAGGTCCACAAAATATTAAGCAACAAATAGTACACTTCGCTGAGCGATTATGGCCAGCTGTCAACGTTCAAGAAATTTATACCCGAAAATATGCTCATGGCGTATGCAATGCCTATCCAAAATATAATAAACTCGGAGTGGATCGTTGGCTTGCCCTACTTGCCGCTTATCATTATTATAATGCGCCCGTGTGTATCGTATCTTGTGGCTCGGCATTAACTCTGGATATCGTCGATAGGCAAGGGCAGCACTTAGGTGGAATGATTATGCCCGGCTTGAATTTGATGCAACAGGCATTGTCGAGAGGGGCAGCAAATTTGAACTATTGTACTAAGCAATACCCTTTAGGCTTAGCCAATAATACTGAAGCTGCGATATATAATGGCAACCTTAGTGCAATTCAAGGCTTTATCGAACGAGGACTGTCAGAATATAAAAAGCCGCTTCAGCTAATATTAACCGGAGGCGATGCGGGGTTTGTGGCGGCGAATTTAAAGTTAGAAGCAACTATTGATGCCCAATTAGTACTTAAGGGCCTGGCCTTAGTTGCGAACGAATAGGTATATTGTGAGATTTATATTTTTTCTGACTTTATTGATCAATATTTTTTTTCCTTTGGGAATACCGCAAAGGCGCACCTGAGATTTATTTGCCACAACGTTTGGAATATTCACAGGGTGATGCGCAAAACATTATCTTACTTAACAATTCTACAGAGATACCAGAAGAGAAAATTAGGCAAATCAGGACATCGTAGAATGTAATCAGTCCCGTTACTTTGTGGGCTTGGATGTCGGGCCTGGAACTTAGTCCGGCGCACAATAAATTAAACCACAGAGTTTTTTTGCCTCCAATTGCGGCGAATACAATGGGGAGCATCATAGTTCGCCCTATCAAATAACGCTTCACCAAACACTAAAATGGGTGTAAAACTTCTCAGTTTCCATTACCACATTAACACAATACAATAATTGTTAAAATTAGATGGTTTTAGTGCTAACCATATTATATTCGAGTAAAGGCAGGCAAAAAATGATATTAATTGAAATCAGTTAACCCTTTAAGTCCTTGATGTTACGTAAGCGTATAGAGAAAATAATTAAATAGTTTAATTTTATACATGAAAAAACAATCACCTACTGCTATAATCTAATTAAGATTATAAACTCTGCAGGAGGGGATATGCGAAGATTAAGTATTTTATTGATTCTGGTTATTTTAAATATCTCAGTCGGCTTTGCATCGCAAACTAAAATAAAAACATTACGTATTAGTTCAAGTAGCGATAATACTCGCTTAGTCTTTGATGTGTCTGCCATACCGATACATAAGGTGTTTCAACTAAGCAATCCAAATAGATTGGTGATTGATTTTAGTAATGCTTATTTAGAAAAAAATCTCAATCAACCACAAAAAAACCATCCACTATTAACCGGATTACGCACAGCGCATCGCAATAAAAATGACTTGCGTGTGGTGATTGACTTACAGAGCAGCGTTGTAGCTAAAAGCTTTGTGTTGAGTGCCAATAAAAAATATGGCCCACGCATCGTTGTGGATTTGCCGTTAAAAAATCAGGCTGTAATCGCGAAAAGAACATTCTATAAAAAAAGCAGCTATACAAAAACCAAACCTGTTAAAACTACTAAGCGTTTTGCTAAGCCCTTTGTAGTTGCTGTCGATGCGGGACATGGCGGCAAAGACTCGGGTGCTAGAGGCAAACACGGCACTTTAGAGAAAAAAGTAGTCTATCAAATAGCGAGAAAATTGGCAGCACTCATAAATAAGCAACCCGGGATGAAAGCAATTATGGTGCGTAAGGGTGATTATTATGTCAGTTTGCGCGAGCGTATGAAAATTGCCAGAAAAGCAGATGCCGACTTATTTGTTTCAATCCATGCGGATGCATTCAAAAAGGCAAATGTCAGTGGCGCATCGGTCTTTACCTTATCGCGTCGCGGTGCGACAAGTGAAGCAGCCCGCTGGTTAGCAAAACATGAAAATGCCGCTGATTTAATCGGTGGGATTAGTTTGGATGATAAGGATGACGTATTAGCTTCTGTATTGTTAGACCTATCCCAGAGCGCTTCTCAGGATATTAGCCAACTGGTTGCCAAAGAAGTATTAAAGAACTTTGGCCGTATAGGTAATTTACATTCCCATAAAGTACAAAAAGCCGGATTTATGGTCTTAAAATCTCCAGATATACCATCCATTCTGGTTGAAACCGCTTTTATATCCAACCCGAAAGAAGAGCGCCGTCTAAAAAGCAGTAAATATCAATTGAAAATGGCACAGGCGATTAAAAAAGGTATTATGTCTTATGCCGCGAAACATTCTCTTGCCTTAAATACATTATCCATTGCCGACGCATCCGCACATAAAATTTCTAAAGGTGAAACATTACTGGGTATTGCACTAAAATATAGACTGACTTTAGACCAGCTTAAACAGGCGAATACCATTTCAAAAAACAATAATATTAGGGTAGGGCAGGTATTATCGATTCCTGTAGGAATGTAGCAAATAAAGAATAGGAATTCCAAACTACAAACTGATTTTTTCACTTTTTTAGTTTTGAAGCTGATAGAAACTTGTTGCATGTTCCGGAAGAACTTGCAGATTCAGCCTGTTTAGAAAGCTACTAGCTTACCTTTTAATTAAACTCATAGTATACGCTCTGTCGGGTTAACTGCGTTATCATCCCAATACGGAGTTTGATCTATCTCCGCACAGAATATAAGCGGGTCACCAACCGGAGAAAAAACTATAGAGGCGGGATTATAAACTTCTCTTCCTTGTCTCCATTAGATTTGAATAGAAACTAAAATTGTGACGCAATTTGGCGCTGAATTTTTTCTGCCATTGCCTTGCTATTTTCTGCATCGCGAATCGGGCGGCCAATAACGATATAATCAGCGCCATTCTGGAATGCCTGTTCAACTGTAACCACTCGTTTTTGATCATCTTCAACACGATTATCAACTGGCCGTACTCCTGGAGTAATCACCAATAAATTATGATCCAGGCTCTCTCTTAGCATGCGGACTTCCAGGCCTGAAGACACTATACCATCACAGCCAATAGCTAATGCCCGTTTAGCACGTGATAGAACCAGTTGTTGTACATCGCACTGAAAACCCAGGTCATCCAAATCACCACGATCCAGGCTGGTTAAAGCCGTGACCGCCAGTACTTTTAAAGCACCTTTATTTTTGGCTGCGGCCTGCATAATAGAGTCGTTGCCATGAATTGTTGCCATATCCACACCTTTGCTACTCAACGCTTTGATAGCGCGTCCAACCGTCGCTGGGATATCAAAAAACTTTAAATCGACAAATATTTTTTTATTCCGGGCTTTTAGCCATTCAATAAATGCGAAATAGTCGCCTGCCATAAATAGTTCCATACCCACTTTATAGAACACGACAGAATCACCGAGTTCCTCGACCAATGCTTTTGCTTCTTCTATACTGGGGAAGTCCAGCGCCATAATAAGTCTTTCATTAGTCGGGATAGGTTTAGTAGAGAGTGTGTCTTGATTCATAATTTATGCTAGTGTCAATGTATGCTGATTGTTTTTATTTGCAGTATTGCTTGAACCTATAAAATGCGAGTATTTTAACCTATGTAGTTGCAGTTTAATGGGTTAATAATTAATTTTCGGGTATCAATGCAATTGCTTTATCTATTTCTGCTGTCGAATTATAATAATGTGCGGAAAAGCGGATACCATCGCCACGCATGGCACAGACAACATGATTTTTCAGTAGATGTTTATATAATGCCAGTTGATTTATTTGAGTATGTTTAAAAACCACAATTCCGGATTGTAACCCCTGTCTTTGCTTAGTAAGTAATTGCAAACCTGGGTGCAATTTAATTATTTCCGCTAAAAAGCAGGCATTTGCCAGGACTTGTTTTTCTACCGATGCCATACCAGTGTCTAGTAATAAAGATAAACTGGCTGATAAAGCATAAATTCCCATTGTATTTGGGCTACCGCACTCAAAACGCTGCGCGGTAGGGTGAATATCCCAGGGCTTATTTTCGTAATTATGCGTATTATCCATCATATGCCAGCCAAATTGGGTCAGCTTTAATTGCTCTCTAGCAGTCGGGGTAGTATAAAAAACACACAGACCTTCAGGTCCCAGCATCCATTTATGACCGTCGGCCATGACAAAATCAGCCTGACATTTTTGTACATCAAATTGCACTGCACCGATACTTTGAATGGCATCAATACAAAAAAGGATTTTATGGTCTTTACAGAACTGGCCAATTCTATCAATATCCAGACGTAAACCACTGGCAAACTGAATAGAACTAACCGTTAATAAACGGGTGTTTTTATCCACTAATGCAAAAAGTGCGTCTTCGGGTGTCTCAGCACTGAGTAAGTCAGCTTCACGAAATTCTACACCTTGGTCTGCCAACGACTGCCAAACTATACGATTGGAAGGGAACTCTTCATTACTGGATACAATATTATCCCCAGTCTTCCAATCCAGGCCATAGGCAACAAAGGACAGAGCTTCCGAGGTGTTTTTTACCAACGCAATATCGCTAACCGCAGGGGCATTTAACAGGGCTTTTAATTGTTCTCGTAGCTGGGCTTCTTTTTTTATCCAGTCTAAATAATATGATGAACCGTAAACAGTGTTTTGCTGTGCAAATGCACAAACAGCCTTGCTAGTCCTTTTGGGCCAGGGGGCAACAGCAGCATGATTCAGGTAAATAAGCTCTGCGGATAAGGGGAATTCTGGATGACGCATAGTTAAGTCGGTTTATTATGATTATGCCTGTTTAGTAGGTATCGATTTTACCACTCTTAAAGCTAGGTCATAAATTGATTCTAGAGTGGATTTGGTTTTATAGGTTATTTATCGCTGACATCAGAATTAATTGATGGCGAACTCGGTCACATATTCTCCAATTTCCTAGTGGACGTTATTTCAGCCGTTGTTGATAATATTCCTGTGATGTTTGCGATCTTAATTATGAATCCAGTAATGGATCAAATTCAGTGGTTACTGGTTACTGGTTACTGGTTACTGGTTACTGGTTACTTTAATAGTAGGCGTTGGGGAAATAATTTGTTATCAATCGGGTCAACAGTCGTTGTAGCTCTAATGGCGTAGGGTTTTCAGCCTGGATGATTGCTTTTTTTACTTCGGCTTCAGCATCTATCGATTTTTTATCAGGTATTGCCTTGTTGAATGATCATTTGAGCAATTATTTTTATCTTTTGCTGTCTAACGTATTGATCCACTCTACTTCGCATAATGTATATTATGTTAAATTAAGGCCATTATAGAATCGCGTAAAATCTCAATCCCCTAGCAAAACAATAGACCGACATCTACACTTGCGTTATTAAGCCATATGAGTAAGCTGCATTTTGCCCAGGCGATTAGTGTTTTTTAGCGCTAAAGATTACAAATAAATTATAATACTTTATTTAAACTAGTTTGTAGCTAATAAGTCCCTTTATTGCATAATATTCATATGACCAAATTAAACTTTTTATTACATCATTCCAGCCTGATGATTTCTGACTTAGAAGCTTCGGTAAAGTTTTATACTGAAATTGTTGGTCTACAACAGGTTCCTCGGCCCGATCTTGGTTTTCCAGGTGCCTGGTTTCAATTGGGAGAGAATCAACAGTTACATATACTATTACTGGATAATATTGACCCAACTACAGGCCGCCCTGAACATGGTGGTCGGGACCGCCATGTTGCCCTAACTGTTGATAATTTTGCTTATGTCCGTGCAAGCCTGGATGAGAATAATGTCTTGTATAGCATGAGTAAATCAGGTCGAAAAGCCTTATTTTTCCGTGATCTAGATGCCAATGCAATCGAAGTGATCGGTCGTGAATAGTATAAACGCTGACTTTTTCAAGCTTATAGATTTTTTTCCTGTACATCTGCCTAATATTATTAGTATTGACTGGTTTACACCCATCAGCACAAGTTATGTGCTGATTCTCGCTGCTGAAATGGGGGATAAAAGCCAGCTTGTTTGTATGACACTGGCAGCGCGTCATCGTGCAAAACCGGTTATATTAGGCGCTATTACGGCATTTGCTTTGCTCAATACACTGGCAGTATTATTTGGTGTCGCCATTGCTAGCTGGATTCCTGATTATATTGTTGCAGCACTAGTCAGCGTGCTGTTTGCATTCTTCGGCGTGCGGTCGCTGTTTTTTAATGATGAGCAGCAGAACACAGAGATACAGGAAAAAAGTGGGCATAGTCTTTTTCTGACGACTTTTTTATTGATTACAGTGGCTGAATTTGGTGATAAAACGCAACTTGCCATTATAGCACTGAGTAGTACTGCCCTGCCCTTAGCTATCTGGATTGGTGCTACGCTTGCATTAGCGACTACGTCCATTCTAGGAGTTATTGCAGGTAGGGTTTTACTAAATAAATTTTCACTAACTTTATTACATCGTTTGAGTGGATTATTTTTTCTAATTTTAGCTGGCATCGCAGCTTATCAAGTTTATCTAGACTTTAGTGCTCGGTTCACTATTGCAATATAAAGTTATTTGTATGACTAAGGCGTCTGGAAATAAATAATCATCCATCCTTGCTGGTCTTTTTGTCCGTCATCAGCACGGTAGCAATAGTTACGTAGCTAGCTATGCGCCTCTTACTACAGCACTGATGACAAACATATTGGACGGTTATTTATTTCTAGGAGCCTAAGTTCTTGCATTGCGCATGGTTTGCTTCATATCTCTGACAGCTGTTTCTAGTCCGGATATAACTGCTTGAGCAATGATCGAATGACCAATATTTAACTCTACTATTTCTGGTATTTTACAAATATCTTCAACATTATATAAAGTTAAGCCATGACCTGCATTAACTTGCAGACCCGCACTGTGAGCATAATTGGCAGCTTTCTGAATACGCAGGAGTTCATTTTTCCGTTGCTGTTGATTACCTGCATCTGCATAAGCTCCGGTGTGTAATTCAATTACCGGCGCACCCGCGCTAACAGCAGCATCAATCTGCTGTTCTACAGGGTCAATGAAAAGGGAAACTTCGATATCAGAATCGGCAAGATGTGCACAGGCGCGTTGCATTTTAACCAGACTGGAGGCAACATCCAGGCCCCCTTCTGTAGTTAATTCTTCGCGCTTTTCCGGTACCAGACAGCAGGCAAAGGGTTTTACCTCACTGGCTATTTTAAGCATT
>Ga0209142_1001501_pt1 | contig 12759 bp, 11 predicted proteins | sample SaaInlV_120m_DNA_FD_184678 | JGI IMG/M metagenome (GOLD analysis project Ga0209142, IMG submission 184678) | Marine microbial communities from expanding oxygen minimum zones in the Saanich Inlet - Saanich Inlet SI074_LV_200m_DNA (SPAdes) (version 2) | ecosystem: Environmental > Aquatic > Marine... | reverse complement strand
CAGTTAAATATTTGTTAATTGTTTGCCTGCTTAAACTTGTTAAATGAGAGATTTGAGTTGCACTCAAATCCTCAGAAAACAACAAAATTATTTGCCTAAATTTGGCCTCTGAAATACGTGAACGAATCACATACTTGTTTTTTACTTTCATGACGGTACTTTAACAGGTTTTTAAACATGCTTAAGTTGTCATGACCCAATAATTTTATTTAGGAAGATAATATGAAAAAATCAATATTAGTTGGTATTTTCGCTATTTTAATAGCAGTTGTGTTTACTGGTTGTGTCACAAGCACATACACTATGGGAAATAATTTTACTAAAAATGATATTACTAAAATTATTAAAGGAAAGACAGGTACAAGTGAATTAATAGAAGTTTTTGGAGAGCCGTCAATGAAAATTGCTATATCGGAAAATGAAGAAAATTGGCATTATAATCACACAACTTCAACAGCAAATTCATCAGGTTTTATTTTTATTAAAGTGAAAAGTAAAGTAACTTCTAAAACATTAAATGTTTTAATTAAAGACAATATAGTTATTAACTACACAATAACCAATGTAGAAAATAACGGTTTAACAAAAATACAATAAATAGCAAAAAAATTCTCAAGGTTTTATGCCTGTTTATAAACTTCAGTATCCAGAAGGCTGGCTTGCAACAAGGCTAGATTCTAGTGATCTTCCTCAAAGTGGCAGTATTAGATGTGTTAATTCTCTTAATAAACCTAGTTTGTGGTAAGTGTGATTTATAGTTAAGATAATAAAAAAAGCCCGATAAAAAATCGGGCTTTTTTGTGTATGGAGGCCGGAACCAGAATCGAACTGGTCTAGATGGATTTGCAATCCACTGCATAACCGATTTGCTATCCGGCCAAGGTGCGTGCAAAAAGGCTATATAAAAAAAGACCTGATAAACAGGCCTTTTAAAAATCTGGAGCGGGAAACGAGATTCGAACTCGCGACATTCACGTTGGCAACGTGATGCTCTACCAGCTGAGCTATTCCCGCAGTAGAAGGTGAAATTATAGTGTTTTTTTCAAAATAGTCAAGACCGATTTGGGATTAATTATCAAAAGTTTTAACCCCTTCTCTTAAATAAATAAAACCAGACCATAAAGTTAGGAGTGTTGCTGCTATTAGCAGGGTAACGCCAATCTCAAAACTAGGTAGGCCAAAGAAGGGCTGCTGATAGAGTAAGAATAAAATGGCAAAAATTTGCACAAAGGTTTTAACCTTGCCAATGTAAGAAACATTCACATTCGATCGTTGACCAATAGTGCCCATCCATTCTCTTAAAGCCGAGACTAAAATTTCACGAGAAATGATAATAAGCGCAGCAATGGTGATATACCAATGCGTATCTGATGGGTAAAAATCTACCAGCATAATCAGTGCAACCGAAACCATAAGCTTATCTGCCACAGGATCTAGAAAAGCACCCAATTGCGAAGTCATGTTAAGCTTTCTGGCGAGATAGCCATCTAAGTAATCAGTTGTGCTGATAAAGGCATAAGCGCCCGTTAGACAAAAATTAATCCAGGTAAAAACTGGCGTTTGTGTATAGGCCGGCTGGAAATAATAGAGGGCGACAAAAACTGGAATTAAGAAAATTCTAGAAAGTGTAATTATGTTGGGGATTGTCATCATGCGTGTATTCTATCAGAAGTACTTTGGGCGAATAAACTTGATGTGAATTTGATGGTGGGCCCGACTGGAGTCGAACCAGTAACCGCTCGGTTCGTAGCCGAGTACTCTATCCAATTGAGCCACGGGCCCATCAAGCGCGTAATTATCGCTAGGTTTTGACAAAAGGTCAAGTGAAAAACGAGTTATTTTTGTAAAAGAGTGATAAGTTTATCCAGTTGGGCGATTCTAGAGCCTTTAACAAGAACGGTTGAGCCTAAGTGGTTTTTTGTAATGTGGTCAGATAGTTGCTGCTGTGAATCAAAATGTTGGGCTTGATAGTGTTTGGACAGTGTACCAAAGCTGTAAAAATTAGCTGTGATCTGTTTAGCGAGCTTGCCCACTTGCTGATGCAGTGATATTGCTTCATCGCCGAGCTCTGCCATATCGCCCAATATCACAACTAATTCGCCCCGATATTGCGATAAAGTTTCAAGTGCTGCTTTGACTGAAGTGGGGCTGGCGTTGTAAGTATCGTCAATGAGTGTAAATTTTTCAGTACGGATAGTGTTTAGGCGTCCAGGCTCTGCCTTGGTATTTTCAAGGCCCGATTTAATTTGATCAATATCAATGCCCAAGGCATGTGCACAAGCGCTCGCTGCCAAGGCGTTGTCTATATTGTGTTTGCCAATTAGCTGTAGCGACACATCGATATTTTTCTCTTTAATGTTAAGTGTAAAGTTTGATTCATGAATATTGCTAGCAAACACATCACCATCATTTCCAAAGCTAAGATCGGCTGTGTAGTTGGTATTGGTGTTAGTGATATTTTGAGAATCTACCGAGTAAATTTCACCCTTGGCACTAATTAAATTTTCTTTACTGCCAAATTCACCGATATGCGCATCTCCGGTATTAGTTACTACAGCCACATCAGGTTGTACCAGCTCACGTAGGTGTTTGATTTCACCCAAATGATTAGCCCCCATTTCAATCACCGCGTATTGGTGCGTGGGCTCAAGCTTTAGGAGTGTCATTGGCACACCGAGATGATTATTTAAATTGCCTGCAGTTTTAAGCGTTGGTGCAGACAGTTTGAGAATGTTGGCCAGTAAATTTTTAGTGGTGGTTTTTCCGTTGCTACCGGTAATGGCTACGGCCATTGGTTTGATATTGTTTAAGTGGTGTTTGGCAATTTTACTGAGCGCATCTTGCGTATTTTTAACCAACAAAACGGGGAGCCTGCTTGATACTTGACGACTGGCAATAATGGCAACAGCGCCCATTTCTTCAGCTTTTTGTATGTAGTTGTGAGCATCAAAATTATCACCAATTAGAGCAAGAAACACACCGCCATCCATACGCTGCCTTGTATCGGTATAAATGCCTGAAAATTCAACATTAGTGCCACAATTAATATTGAACAGTTTGGCTAAAGTTTTTGTATTAGTTTGTAGCATTATTTTTTTTGCTTTAGCGGTAAATTTCCATTTACCTTTTTTTCAAAACTAGGTCTTAATAGCTTAACGCTGCTTGTTTTTTATTTTTTTCAACCTTGCTGCTTCGATAATAGCGGCTAACACCATGTCATTGTCGTTTGATTCTATAGTTTCATGGTTAAAAATTTGTGTAGTTTCATGCCCTTTTCCAGCAATTAACAGGCATTCATCTTCACCCAGAGTAATCACAGCATTTTCAATCGCAGTCTGGCGATTTTCAGTGATGATAACTTCATAACTATCGTCAATACCACTTAGGATGTCATCAATGATAGCTTGAGGATTTTCATCTCTTGGATTGTCGTTAGTAAGAATGATTGTGTCGGCCAACTTAGAGGTGATTTTGCCCATTTTGCCGCGTTTATCCTTATCACGATTTCCACCACAGCCAAAAATGACACGAATTTTATGCTCTGGATAGTGATCTTGAAGTGTGATAATGGCTTTTTCAATCGCATCAGGTGTATGAGCGTAATCTATCCATATTAATTGTTGTGCATTTTTTTGCATTCTGCCAGGTGGTGGGCTGAGCTGGTGCAGTAAAGGGATAACTTGCTCATCCTTAAAGCCAAGTGCTTTAAGGGTATTGTAAGCAGTCAAAACATTCATTAGATTAAATTCACCTAAAAATGGAACTTCAAAAACAAAGCCATTAAGGTGAGTGATAAAGCCATACTCGCTGATTTTAATATCGTCAAAATCATCAATTGAGTAATTGAACTTTTCCACATCCTTGCTGGCAATGTCAAAGTCTTTAAAGCTGGCATCATCCACATTTAAAACGACACTTTTGAGAGAGTCTAATTGGAACAGCTTGATCTTTTCACTCTTGTACATCTCAAGTGAATGATGATAATCCAGATGATCTTGGGAAAAATTAGTGAATACTGCCTGGGTAATATTTAAGCCTTCGATGCGATTTTGCGCCAAAGCATGCGACGAGACTTCTAAAACTGCTGTTTTTATATCATGTTGATAATACTCATTCAGTGCTCGGTAGAGTGTCAATATATCAGGCGTAGTATTGGATGATTGTTGTGAGTTTTTGTCAATACCTAGGGTGCCAATAAGGCCGGTATTAGTTCCTAGTTTGTTTAGCAGTTGCGAGATAAAGTGCGCAACTGAAGTCTTGCCGTTGGTGCCGGTCACACCGATTAACTCCACTTTTGTAGCATCAGAGTAATAGGTTTTGGCCAGTGTTGGCAGGTGATCAGATAAATTATCAATGCGAATTGTTGGTACATTGCACTCAAGATTTTTGGCGTCTACTAGTATTGCAACACAGCCTCGATCAATGGCTTGGTCAGCGTAATCTGCACCATGGGATTTGCTGCCTTGAAGAGCAACGAAAATATCACCCGGCTGGATTTTGCTAGCGTTTAGACTGAGACCGGTAAATTGAATGTCAAATTTAGTATTGACAATGTTTGTTAGTAGTTGAGCGATTTCCATAGCCGATATTATAGAATTTTTTATTAGTTGTGCTAAGATGAATGTTGTAAATACTAAAAAATATTAGAAACATTTTTTTTAATCCTTGACCTGCGTTATACTTTCCCTAGTTAGAATGATGACGTTTGTAAAGGGCACTTACCTTGTTCTTGATACAAAATTCCATTGTTCGAAAAATTAAAATAATATGAATTTTCTGAGGAGAAAGTATGTCGTTAACACGTAGAGATTTTATTAAGGTACTGAGCGCTGGATCAGCAGCAGGCTTGATTAGTGGTTGTGGTAGCGATGCATCGGCTAAGCTTGCTTCGCAAGATAATATGTACGAGGTACCTAAAACCGGCAATGCGCGTATTTTGCATATTACCGATACTCACGGAAATTTATTACCTAACTATTTTCGTGAGCCTAATGTAAATCTTGGCTTTGGCTCGACGTATGGAAAGCTGCCACATGTTGTTGGTAACAATTTACTTAAGCAAATTGGTGTTAAGCCTGGCTCACCTGAGGCTTATGCATTTACTTATAACAATTTTGAAGATTTAGCTGCTAAATATGGCAAAACTGGTGGTTTTGGCCAGATTAAAACAGTACTAGAGTCTTTACGCGAAAGTGCCGGTGGCGTGCAAAACACATTAACAGTTGATGGTGGCGATACTTGGCAGGGTTCAGGTACTTCATTATGGACGCGTGGTGCCGACATGGTGGAAGCCTGCAATATGTTGGGTGTTGATGTGATGGTTGGTCACTGGGAGTTTACTTACAAAGAGGCAGAAACGCTTAAAAATATTGGATTTTTCAAGGGTGATTTCTTAGGTCAAAATGTACGTATTATGGAAGATGCATTAATGGGTGATGAATACATGACCATGACCGAAAAGTATGACGGTAATGGCCTGTATAGTGAAGATGATGCACTACCTTTTAAACCGTATGTGATTAAAAATGTTGGCGGTCATCGTATTGCAGTTATTGGTCAGGCGTTCCCTAGAACTTCTAATGCTAATCCACAAAAATATTTCTTCCCGGATTGGTCATTTGGCTTGCGTGAAGATGAGCTGAGTGAGCTAGTAACAGATATTCGTGAGAATGAAAAGCCAGATGCTGTGATTTTGGTTTCTCATAATGGTATGGATGTGGATATTAAGATGGCTTCACGTGTGGTGGGTATTGATGCTATTTTTGGTGGTCATACGCATGATGGTATGCCAAAACCTATCGAAGTGAAAAATGCAGGCGGCATGACAGTGGTTACTAATGCGGGCTGTTCAGGTAAATATATTGGTGTGTTAGATTTTGATATTAAAGATCATCGTGTGGTTGGTTACAACTACAAAATGTTGCCAATTTTGACTGACTTTGTTAAGCCAGATGCAGCCATGGTCTCTTTTATCACTAAGATGCGTAATACTAAATACGATGAAAATGTAGTGGAAGCCAGAAGCTCAGCTATGTCAAATAATATGGATCGTCTAGATAAAACTTACGATGAAATTTTGACAGAAAAGCTTTGTAAAACTGACCAAACTTTATATCGTCGTGGTAACTTTATGGGCACTTGGGATCAAGTATTGGTTAACTCATTGCGTGAAGAGCACGATGCAGACTTTGCCATGTCAGCTGGTGTTCGCTGGGGTACATCAGTACCAGCAGGGCATGACGTAACCATGGAGGATCTCATGACAAACACTTCAATGACGTATGGTGAAACATATGTGAGCGAGCTAAAAGGTGCACAACTCAAAGATATTTTAGAAGGTATTGCTGAAAATTTATTTGTACAAGATCCATATTTACAATCAGGTGGTGACATGGTGCGTATGGGTGGCATGGACTACACCATTGATCCGGCGGCAACATTGGGTAATCGTATTTCAGAGATGAAAGATGATGAAGGTACAACAATTGATCCGAATAAGTCGTATAAAGTTTCTGGTTGGGCGCAAGTGGGCTCGGTTGGTAATGGACGTTTAATGTGGGACGTTGCTGCTGACTATTTACGTAAGCAGGGTACACTAGACTTGAAGAAAGTTAATCATCCAACTATTAAAGGTGTTAAGACTAATCCAGGTATTGAAAATTATGCTGGAAAGTTGATCTAAATCTGGAGTAAAAAGTATTATAAAAAGCCCCGCTAGTCGGGGTTTTTTATTACAGAGGGCTAATGAAATTACTATTCTTATTACTGTTGTTTGTTAATATCACTGTGCAGGCAGATGTGGTTAAGCCGGCTTTGGTGGAAGTGTCCATCTTTAAAAATAAGACACTGGAAGTGAAAATTGATTTAAGCCTTGAAGCGGCCATGACGGGTATTGGTACGCAATATAAAAATACTACAGACTCGCCAAATGCAGCGCAGTATGATGAATTACGTGCATTTAAGCCTGAGCATTTGCAGCAACGATTTAAAGCATTTGAAGCTGAATTTTTAAATAGCCTCCAATTAAGTGTAAACAGCCAACGTCAAGCGCTCTTTTTAAAAGAGGTTGACGTTGACATTGTTGGTTATAAAAAACGCCCTAGAAAAACTGTTTTGACGTATCAGACGCCACTTGATGAATGGCCCAAAACGCTGACTTGGCAGTATGGAAAAATCCATGGCGATAGTGCCTTGCGCTGGCAAATATACAAAAAAGATGAATACAATTGGAGTCAGTGGCAATGGTTGCGTGATGGTAGCTCAAGTGGCATGATTGACGTTAATCACCCAGAGTCTCAAAGCGCTACGCAGCGTTTTGTTCAATTTATTGATATTGGTTTTGATCATGTTATTCCGTTAGGTTGGGATCATATTTTGTTTATTATTGGCATGGCGCTTTCTTCCTTGTTATGGCGTCGTTTATTATTATTGGTAAGTGCTTTTACCTTGGCGCACACACTTACACTGGGCTTGGCAATGGTAGGTGTGTTAGAAATATCAGCAAGAATTGTAGAGCCGTTGATTGCTTTTTCTATCGCCTACGTGGCGATTGAGAATTTACTCACCCACCAGTCCATCAAACGCAAAACCATTATTGTGTTTATATTCGGCTTGATTCATGGTTTGGGTTTTGCCAGCATGCTTAAAGGGTTCGAGATGATGCCCGATTCATTTTTAACCACGCTCATTGGTTTTAATATTGGCGTGGAATTGGCACAAGTGATTATTGTGCTGGGTGTAGTTAGTGTGCTGTTGTTGCTTCGCAAGTTAAAACTTAACTATCAACAATTGGCCGTTGTGCCGGTTTCAGTATTAATTGCACTGATTGGCGTTTGGTGGGGTGTTGAAAGATTGATTACTTAGGTGTGGCTAATTATTCTAAATAAGCATTGTGTTAATTGTAAGTATTTTTTTCTTTCTATGAGGTGAATTTTATAAATATGCAGGGCGTGAAGTAAATCTTTACAATCAAGTGTTTATAAAATTCAACAAAGTAAAAAAAGGAAAAGACAAAGTAATTTAGATGATTTTTGCTTGCATTAAAGTGTGTGTGTTAATAGCTCCTAGCACTTGGTTAGATTCGTCGACAACAGGTAGAGAGTTTAAGTTAAACTCATCCATCATTTGCACAGCGGCCATGGCTGGCTTGTCCGCTAGAATTGTTTTACAATTTGGAATCATTACCTCTTCGATTTTCAGATTTTGAATATCAGTATGTGTTTCTAGCACGCGGCGTAAATCACCATCAGTAAAGATACCCTCTAGATGGTTGTTGTTAGTAATGAGCACCATGCCCAAAGCTTTTTGACTCATCACCAGCAGTGCATCTAATAATTTGGTTTGAGGAGAGACTGTTGGAATGTCGTCACCAGTTTTCATAATATTGTGAACAAAAGTTAGTAGCCTCCTGCCAAGTGCACCCGAAGGGTGTGAGCGAGCAAAGTCATCCGGGCTAAAACCTTTGTTGGTTAAAATACTCACTGCTAGGGCGTCACCCATAGCGAGTGCAACTGTAGTTGAGGAGGTGGGTGCTAAATTATGCGGACAGGCTTCCATCTCTACGCTAACATCTAGATGTACATCGCTAATTTGACCGATTGAAGAGTTCTTATTGCCGGTCATGCTAATGATAGGTGCGCCTAGGCGTTTGATTACTGGCACCAATGTCATGATTTCATCTGATTCGCCAGAATAAGAAATGCAGATAGCAACATCGTTTGCCTCGATCATGCCTAAATCTCCATGCCCAGCTTCGCCTGGATGTACGGCAAAAGCTGGTGTGCCAGTGGAGGCGAAAGTGGCGGCAATTTTATTGCCAATATGGCCGGATTTTCCCATGCCGATTAAAACTACTTTACCTGTACAATTTTGAATAAGACCACAGGCATCAATAAAACTCTGATCGAGTTGATCAGCCAATTGAGTGACAGCACTTGCTTCGGTTAGAATAACTTGTTTAGCGGAATCCAATAAGGTGTTAGGCATAATCAACTTTGATAATAGATATAATGATTGATTTTATCAACTATAAAAGCAGATGAGTGACGAAAAAACTAAAATTTTATTTGTTTGCATGGGTAATATTTGTAGATCGCCAACCGCTGAAGGTGCTTTTGAATCTCAAGTAAATAAGCGCGGCATGGGGGATTTATTTGAAATTGATTCAGCTGGTACACACGCCTATCATGTTGGCGAGCAGCCAGATTCCAGATCACAATTCTCGGCGGCCAAATACCAGGTAGATTTATCTAGTCAGCGTGCGCGCCAAGTCCATGAAAGTGATTTTTATTATTATGACTATATTTTTGCGATGGATGAATCGAATTTATCCAATATGCAAAATATTTGCCCTAAAGATCAGCAATTCAAGCTATCTTTAATGCTAGATAACATACCCAATAATCAAACAAAAAGTGTACCCGACCCCTATTTTGAAGGCCGATTCGATGAGGTATTTGAAATGCTAAATCGCGCCAGTAATTTTTTATTAGACAGCTTGATGAAAAAGGCCTAAAACTTGTTGACATAAGCGCGCCTAACACAGTATAATTCACTCCTTTATTGCCCCCGGAAAAACAATGGGTGGCTGTAACTTATTTAAATTAAAGAAGATTTGGAGAAATAGCGATATGTCAACAGTTAATCAATTGGTACGTAATCCACGTAAAAAGAAGGTTACCAAAAGTGGTGTGCCAGCATTAGACAGCTGCCCTCAAAAACGTGGCGTATGTACTCGTGTATATACAACAACCCCTAAGAAGCCTAACTCAGCATTACGTAAAGTTGCTCGTGTCAGACTTACTAATTCAGCCGAAGTAACAACTTACATTGGTGGTGAAGGGCACAACTTACAAGAACACTCTGTGATTCTTATTCGTGGCGGTCGTGTTAAAGACTTGCCTGGTGTTCGTTATCACACGGTTCGTGGTGCACTAGATACCGTTGGTGTTGATGGCAGAATGCAAGGTCGTTCTAAGTATGGTACTAAGAAACCTAAGAAATAACAACAATATATAAAACAAGAGAAACCCTATGAGAAGAAGATCCGCCCCTAAAAGAGAAATCCTACCAGACCCGAAGTTTGGTGATTTAGTATTGGCTAAGTTTGTAAACATCTTAATGTTAGATGGTAAGAAATCTGTAGCTGAGAAGATCGTTTATGATGCGTTAGATACAATTGAAGCTAAAGGTAATGCTGAGCCAATTGAAGTATTCAAACAAGCCCTAGATAACATTGGACCACAGGTTGAGATTAAGTCTCGCCGTGTTGGTGGTTCAACTTACCAAGTTCCAATTGAAGTAAGAGCAGAGCGTAAAATTGCGCTAGCCATGCGTTGGATTATTGAAGCATCACGTAAGCGTGGTGAAAAAGGTATGAAGCTTAGACTAGCAGGCGAAGTATTAGACGCGGTTCAAAATCGTGGCACTGCATTTAAGAAGAAAGAAGACACTCACAGAATGGCTGAAGCAAACAAGGCGTTTGCTCATTTCCGCTGGTAAACGAAAGGATTTAAGAAAATGGCAAGAAATCACCCACTTAGTCGCTACCGTAATGTTGGCGTTATGGCGCACATTGATGCTGGTAAAACAACAACAACTGAACGTGTTCTTTTATACACAGGTCGTACTCACAAAATTGGTGAAGTACATGACGGTGGCGCAACCATGGACTGGATGGAGCAAGAGCAGGAGCGTGGTATTACTATTACTTCTGCTGCAACAACCTGTATGTGGAAAGGTATGGATGAGCAGTTTGAAGAGCATCGTATTAATATTATTGATACTCCGGGACACGTTGACTTTACAATTGAAGTTGAGCGTTCTTTAAAAGTATTAGACGGTGCAATGGCATTGTTCTGTGCGGTTGGTGGTGTAGAGCCTCAATCAGAAACTGTATGGCGTCAAGCTAATAAATACAATGTTCCTCGTATCGGTTTTGTTAATAAGATGGACCGTGCTGGTGCAGATTTCTTGCGTGTATGTGATCAAATTAAAACACGTTTAGGTGCAAACCCTGTACCAATGCAAATTGCCATTGGTGCCGAAGAAGATTTTAAAGGTGTGGTTGACTTAATCACTATGAAGGCGATTTACTGGAATGAAGCAGATCAAGGTGCAACTTATGAAGCGCTAGATATTCCTGCAGAATTACAAGACCTTGCTGAAGAAAAGCGTGAATTCATGATTGAATCAGCTGCAGAAGCTTCTGAAGAGTTAATGGAAAAATACTTAGAAGATGGCGATCTAACAGATGACGAAATTAAAGAAGGTATTCGTACTCAGACTATTAATAATGAAATTATTCCAATGTTCTGTGGCTCAGCATTTAAAAATAAAGGTGTGCAAGCAGCATTAGATGCAATTATCATGTACATGCCGTCTCCACTAGATGTTGATGCAATTGAAGGTATTCTTGACGATAAAGACGAGACTCGTGCACCACGTCCAGCTAACGATGATGAGCCGTTCTCGGCTTTAGCATTTAAGATTGCGACAGACCCGTTTGTAGGTACGTTGACTTTCTTCCGTGTATATTCAGGTGTGCTTAAAGCGGGTGATTTCGTCTATAACTCATCTAAAGGTAAAAAAGAGCGTATTGGCCGTATGGTTCAGATGCATTCTAATGACCGTGAAGAAATTAAAGAAGTTCGTGCTGGTGATATTGCTGCGGCGATCGGCCTTAAAGATGTAACAACTGGTGACACGCTATGCGATCTTAAAGAGAAGATTGTTCTAGAAAGAATGGAATTCCCTGAGCCGGTAATCGCATTAGCAGTTGAGCCTAAAACTAAAGCTGACCAAGAAAAAATGGGTATCGCTTTAGGTAAGCTTGCAGCTGAAGATCCGTCTTTCCGTGTATCGAGTGATGAAGAATCCGGACAAACAATTATCGCTGGTATGGGTGAGCTTCACTTAGATATTATTGTAGATCGTATGCAGCGTGAATTTGATGTTGAGTGTAACGTTGGAGCACCACAAGTATCTTACCGTGAAGCAATTACAACAATGGTTGAGCACCAGCATAAATTTGCTAAGCAATCAGGTGGTCGTGGTCAGTATGGACATGTACATTTACGTATCGAGCCACAAGAAGCTGGCGCCGGTTATGAGTTCGTTGATGAAATTAAAGGTGGTGTAATTCCTAAAGAATATATTCCTGCCGTTAACAAAGGTGTTCAAGAGCAAATGGAGAACGGTGTATTAGCCGGATTCCCATTAGTTGACGTTAAAGTAACAGTTTATGATGGTTCTTACCATGATGTTGACTCGAATGAAATGGCATTTAAGATTGCCGCTTCTAAGTGTTTAGCGGAAGGTGTTAGAATGGCTAATCCACAACTTCTTGAGCCAATGATGGCAGTAGAGGTTGTTACACCTGAAGAGTACATGGGTGATGTTATGGGTGATCTTAACCGTCGTCGTGGTTTGGTTGGTGGCATGGAAGATCTTCCAAACGGCAAGCAATTGAAAGCAGACGTTCCACTAGCTGAAATGTTTGGTTATGCAAATGATCTTCGTTCAGCGACCCAAGGACGTGCGAGCTATTCTATGGAATTCTCAAAGTATACGGCAGCACCTAAAAACGTTGCTGACGATGTTATCGAAAAATTAAATAAGTAAGGAGTATTTACAATGTCAAAAGAAAAATTCGAAAGAACCAAGCCCCATGTAAACGTGGGCACAATCGGTCACGTTGACCATGGTAAAACTACATTAACAGCTGCGATGACTAAAGTTATGGCTGAAGCTAATGGTAGT
>Ga0209142_1001472_pt1 | contig 12951 bp, 7 predicted proteins | sample SaaInlV_120m_DNA_FD_184678 | JGI IMG/M metagenome (GOLD analysis project Ga0209142, IMG submission 184678) | Marine microbial communities from expanding oxygen minimum zones in the Saanich Inlet - Saanich Inlet SI074_LV_200m_DNA (SPAdes) (version 2) | ecosystem: Environmental > Aquatic > Marine >... | reverse complement strand
TCTGGGACATTTAGAGGGACGCTTAACGTTAAAAGTGCAACTTCTGGTGCTAGAATGGAGATGACCAATAGTACTTTAAGAGTATATGACTCAGCTGGTACACTAAGGGTGAAGATAGGGGATCTTAGCTAATGGCTTTTGGTATCCAGTTAATGGACAGTAGTGGTAATACTACGCTAGATTCTACAACGGTAGCATATTCACACATAGATGTTATTTCAGTAGCTAAAGGAGCGTCTGGCAGCCAAGCATACCCTAATTTAGTTGGGTGGACTATATATGTTTCGCAGATACAGGACTTTGCTACGTATAGTGACTATAACGATATTGTTGATTGGTCAGGGGTAGATGTAGGGATTACATATCCTTCTGGGGTACCTACAGTTGCATATGACTCTAACCAGAGTGTCGGAAATGGTGGATTGGTTCAGCTGTTTATTATGGGTAACTAGTAATGGCTTACGGATTAGAAATAAAGAATGATAGTGGAAACTTCCTTATCCAAGATAAAGCACCTAGTTATATGTTTATAGGTAAAGCTACGTATGACTCGTTAGTATCACACACTTCTGTACCTTCATCGTGGAAAGGGAGGTCTTACTATTATGACCACGGTAATAGGGGTAGCCAAAACTGTTCTGGGAGTCTATCAGGCTCGGGTAGTTTTGAAATACGTACATATAATGGTTATTATAGATCTTGTACAAAAAATTATAATTGCGGGAGTCTGACGACATACTACACTATTCCAGATGATGGGGGAACAGCTATTTTTTATGTATATAGTATGCACCGCCCTATAGTGTTCTCGGCTGGCAGTGCTACAGCTAGTATCACTGATACGGGGGTAACTAACGGTGAGGGCGAGACTAGGTGGGATATAGCTTTACTAGTTGATTACCCCGCTGGGGACCCATCGGGAGTTGCAGCGATGGAGGTGTACTGCTTTGCATATAACACAGGTACGCCTACCGGCCAGGGATTAGCTGTGTTTGATTCAACGGGGAGTAATACATTTGATAGTAATAAAACTATTTTAAATATTAAAGATATTATGACTATTACAGCCCTTGACGTAGACGGACAAACATTAGGTACTATAGGCTACACATATACTGGAGGGACTGAAGTTTCTTCTATGTCTAAACCTATGTGGGCTTCGGTGGATTGGGCAAGGTGGTATCGTAGGCTAGAAAGTCCGAGTGATAGGCAGTCTATGTATTATGACCCTATCTTTGGTTCCCCAGCATGTATTTATGCTGATTCAGCGTGGGTGTACCACTGGTTTATAACAATCGGGGTGGTATCGGGTTTTTATTGGAATGGTACAACTATTACAGCAAATTTCAATGTTGCAACCAAACTAGATTGGGGGGTTACAGAGTCTAGTGGGAATGCGGCATCGGATACGTTATACGGGCAAAAAACTATACCTCTTCCGATAATAGTACCAATAATCGATGGTGCAGATTACGATTAACTATGATATACTTAAACAAACAACGGAGAAATAATTATGTCTACACCTTGGTACGAGAATAGTAGAGGAGGCACTAGTGCTCTTGGTTCTGCAGCTATTACAGCAGGATCATCACTCCTAGGTCATTTTGCTGGACGTAGTGATCGTAAAAGAGCAGCAGCAGCACAGAGAGAGTCTGCAGCAGCTATGCGTGAAGCTAATGCCATATCTCAGAAGCGTTTAGATTATGAGATTAAGGCTAGAGACGCATCTATTGCTGAGGCTAAACGACAACAAGAAGGACGTTTAGCAGATGTTACAGCTACTGGTGAGCTATCAGGCAATAGTACAGCACGGTTAGGTGAGGTAGCTTCTACCATAGGTCAGCAGTATGATACTGCAGCTCAATCTCAGCAACGTCAAAGTCTTGGCATGGGTATAGATCCTACTAAACTAGCTAGATCGGGATACCATAATGTATCTGGTCAAGCACTAGGTAAAGCAGCAGCTATTACTCGTGAAAGAACTAGGGGTGCTAAAGAGGGTGCAGATATTAGAAATAAAGCAAGATCCTATGTGGCTACTGGCGATGTTAACTATGGTAATGCGCTAAGTAATACCACTGGAGTTGGTTCAGCATATGGCGATATGGCTACTAGTCAGAGAGCACTTGGGCAAGGATATGGTCAGGATGCTAACCGATATAGCCGAGATGCTCAAGCTACGCAGAACGCTATCGCAGGGTTAGGGCAACGTTTTGAATCTAGGTATAACCAAGATGCTTATGATAAAAATGCTTATGAGCAAGCAAACATACGTAACGCAAACGAATCAACACGTAATACTTTATTGGAAAAGGCTATCATAAATATGGCAGGAGCTAATGTTAACAAGGAGGATGCGTAATGAGTTCATTAGGTAATCTAGCTAGGTCTATTAGTTACGGTAACCAGCAGCGTAGTGTGTATGATACACAGAATCAACAACGTGCTACTAATGAGCTGGCAAGAGCTGAGGCCATCCAGAAGAGTGAGCGTGAAAAGTTCTTAGCTGAACAAGCGGTAGGCGATATTGAAGCTTTCCAAAGTAACCGACCTACGCAACAGTCGTTAGGTCTATCGAGAGTTAAACCACCCGCTGTTACGGTTAAACCACCCGCTGTTACGGTTGAGGATATAGAAACTCAGTCTAAGCTGGGAGATACCCAAAAGATAGAAGCTGATATAGTTAAAGATCCGGGGGTGATGACTAAGGTGGGGGATTGGATTACCGAAAACCCATTAGATGCAGCAGCTACTGCTGCTATGTTTGTTCCCGGAGTTGGTTGGGTAGCATCTGCAGTATTAAGATCATTTAGTGCAGGGGGTAAGCTCTATGGCGTATATAAGAAAGGTAAACAGGTCGTAAAAGCTGCAGATGAACTAAGTAAACGTGCTACGGTTGCTACACGCCGTGGGTTAGGGAGAACGCGCCGTGAGTATGGGGATCCAGGGGCTTTTGGCCGTAGAAGAACTATACCAGCAAACCGCAGAAACTTTGATACTGAGGCCGCAGCGCAGCGTTCATTAAATGCGAGTAACTATCGTGCGGGTTCACAAGAAGTTATCCAGACGGCTAACGGGAAGTGGACGATTGCGCCTACAGTTAAAAATGTACTTACATCAAGTAAAACTGCAGCGGTTGGCGGAGCGGTATATCTAGGCGGTAGCGCGCTCTCAGATGATGAGAAGAAAGCTAAAGTTAATGAACATAAAAAAGACCCCTCTGGGGATATTCCGTCGCCAGCAGGTGAGCCTACTGAGCGTATGTGGAAGAACGCGGCTGGTATTGAAATGACTGAGACTGAGGCCACTAAGGTACTTTCTACGGCTACTAAGGCTTGGAACGCACGTAAGTTAGCCGCTGTACGAAGACTACAAGAAGGTGGTATTCTCGGGAAGGATTCGTTATCCAATTTCATTGAAACCGGAACACTGTCTATGTCAGCTAAGGATTTGGCTAGTAAGGTTAAAAGTAAATCCGATATAATGAAGGGGGTTAGCTCCACATTAGATATGGTGGTCCCTGGGCTGGAAGACTATTATGGGGGGGCACGAGGGTACTTTACTAAAAGTGCTAAGGGGGTTAAAAAGTTTGATACCGATAAGGCTAAGTCTGATATATATAACACCTTATCACAATCACCCGCGGCGATAGCAGTAGTTTTTGGAAGGCGTAGTATGGATGAAATGACACCAGCAGATTTCGCACTCGCAGGGAAGATTATAGGTATGAATAGATCTAATGATTTCCAAGGGAGTCAGTCTAGTTGGTACAACCCAATGTCTGAAGACAGAGCAGCTAATCTCAGTACAGGTAATATGCTGATATCTAAATTCCTAGCTAAGTTTTCTGAGTCACAGAGTACAATCGCACTACTTACTAAAGATGGAAGTAAGAAACAGTTTGATGTCGCGTTATTGCGGGAAGAAGCCGATAATGCGGGTATTACGCTAGACAAACTTATCGCACGTATTATAGGTGAGAAAGATACGTCTGAGCCGATGAAACCGCAATGAGTCTTGACGATACCGTCGCACGGTTAATAGCCGGAGCATCTGATGTAACTGATGCTCGCGGTATGGAAGATGCGGATACTATACAACGGTACAGGCTTCTTGGGTTTGATGCCAAAGAAGAAGGCCACGTTAGTGGAGATATTGCTTCGGAAGGTGGGTCTATTTATGGAACCCGTGGGTCAGAGATTGAAAATAGGATAGCAACTGAGACATTATCAAAATTAGACCATATTGAGCAGGATGGATACGGTTACTACGGTAGACCACTAGGAGTTGCCAGAGATGCAAGTGGGCGTAACCTTAATGCTGTTATGGTGGCTAAAGGTGTTGGTGATGTTGCACGACACGATGTCACGAAGTTTAACGCCTATGATATAGCAAGAGGCGAGTTTAATAGACAATCAGCGATAGAAGGTACTCCAGAATATGATACGCTATCTGAATTTGTTAAGGTCGGAGAGGCTAATAGAGCCGCAGGTTTACACGGTGCTATAACACGTAGTAACGTTAGAAAACCATATAAACAACCTTTAGTAGGCGGGGCGCTTCGTAGAGGAGTAGACCAAACTCAGGGTATGTTATATGGTTTTGGGCAGGCTGTATCTAATAAGTTTGGATTGGAATCTGCTGAAGCGTGGATGGATGAGGGACGTGTACAGAACCTAGTTGAAGCTGCTAGAAACCCCCCTAAGTTCGCGACTACTGATGATGTTCATAGCCTCGCTGATACAGGTGGCTTTATCATTGAGAAGATGGTGGAGAACCTACCGAACCTCGCGGTTATGCTTAGTGGCGGTGTAGTAGGTTTAGCGGGTAGAGCCGCTGTGGGTAAAGCGTTTATTAGTGGTACGAACGCTTTCATAGCTGGTGGTGCTGCGGGTGCGTATGGCGTGCAGTCGGGCGAATATTTCAATGAGTTATTAGCTGAGGGCGTTAGTGCCGATGATGCTGCGGGTTCGTCGCTTATAGCTGGCGTACCGGGTGCAGCTCTAGAGTTTGCCCCGTTAGGCATTGCTATAGGTAAGTTAGCGAAACTTACTGGTAGTACGTCTAGGGGTATTAAAGGGCGACTTAAACAGCTTATGGGGGCGGCGGGAGTAACGTCAGTGGCTGAGGGTGCAACTGAGTACGCACAAACGGCTATAGGTCAACTTAACAAGAAGCACCATAACCCTGACTATGATATGATGAGCCCAGAGGCTATTAGTGAACGTAACCAAGCAGCTGTTGCTGGAGCTGCGGCGGGTGGTGGTACGACTGTTGCTGCTGGGGCAGCGGCTATGGGGATATCGACAGGTGTTGATGCAGTAGGAGCTATGCAGGCGCGGCGTACCGCAGAAGACGAAACTTTAGATACAAATAGTAATGCCGCTGGTATTGTCGCATATGATCGTGATACAGGGGATACGGTGACTATAGTCCCGACTACCCCTGAAACACTGCAGGTGGATATAGGTAATATAGATAAATTAGATAACGTCCGAGTTGAAGTAGTTGATGCTGCGGGGCTCAAGCGGGCGCAAGGAATAGAAGACAATGTACAGGCAGATGTCACTCCTCCACCTGTTTGGGATTCAGATGTACCCCCTGTAGGCGAGACGGCCACTAGGCAAGAAGAGGTTCGAGACGAAATACCTATTAATATATTCCGTAAGGATGGTAAACTAAAGTCCGATAGTTGGTTTAAAAACGGGAAAAATATTAGTATGACTGATCTAAATAATGTAGCTAAGCAGATGGGGGCGTGTACATAATGGCTAGTTGCTCAAATCTTAACCGTGCCCAATTAGTAGAGGCTATTAAAACGCGTTATACTGATATGGCGCAGGAGAGGTCTAAGGCGCGGGTAAAAGAAAGTGCATCTAATGGATTTCCTGAAATAGAAAAAGATACTAATCCTCAAGTAGAAGACAAGTGGTTACAGTGGCGACCTAAAACTACATACACCGATAAAGGTGAAGTTATACACCCTAGTGCTGCGGAAGTGGCGGAAGCTTTTGATGGAGTGCCGTGGAGTAACAAAACTGAGGTGTCTAATCATTACTTCTTTAAAGAAGTTCATCACCGGTGGGGTGCGGCTGTTGCTCTATTGAGTGGTAACCAGCAGGATCTATCGGACCTGCAGAAGCGTATAATGCAAATGCAGTATGATGAACTAAAGCATCTACTAGCAGCGATGAAAGTTAGAGCCCCCGAGGCTTATACCCAATATACCGCGAAGTTAGAAGCTGATGTAGCAGCAGCGAAAGAGCCTAAACCAGCGCCTAAACCAGCGCCTAAGCCTAAACCAGCGCCTAAGCAACAGAAAGCTGAATGGCAAGTAGCATTAGATAATGGGATGAGTGTTGAGGATGCCGTTACTGAGTACGGAGCAAGTAAAACTGCAATGATTAAGGCGTATGCTAAAGTGGCACCTAAGCCTAAACCAGCGCCTAAGCAACAGAAAGCTGAATGGCAAACGGTCATTGATGACTTACCGTTTAAACCAGATGTTGCAGCATTCGCTAAACAATATGGTATTAGTGCTGATACGGTTATCGCATATATTAAGGGGGACAAGAAGAAGCCGCTGGTAGTAGAGGCTAAGCAACAGAAAGCTGAATGGCAAACGGTCATTGATGACTTACCGTTTAAACCAGATGTTGCATCATTCGCTAAACAATATGGTATTAGTGCTGATACGGTTATCGCATATATTAAGGGGGACAAGAAGAAGCCGCTGGTAGTAGAGGCTAAAGAGGGTACCCCGATAGAAGTTATACCGTCTGGCAATCAAGGTAAAGGCTTAAAGGGTACTACATTTGAGGATAACTTTACCCGTGATGATAAAAAGGTATTACCCGAAACATTAGAAACTACTGATAAAGATCAGCTTCGTAAACTTGAAGAAGCTACTGATATTGGTAAACTGACGGCTAGTATTAATAAGTTTAAGGGTATCTTTAGTGCTGCGGCCATTAAAATAGGCAGAGTTCCACAACGTAAAAAGATATACCCTGACGATATATTAAATGATCCATCACTACTTATACAGCAGATGCGAGATGGTTTTGCTATGTATAGCGATGCGGATTTAGCTACTATATCAGTAGTTGCCCATCGGTGGGTTGCGCAGCGTAGTAGTGGCACGCTTAATCTGAGTAAAGATCAGGTTAAGAATATTATGCTTATGGATGCCCGACCTACTAACGCTCAGTATAAGAAAGTTAAGTCTATGGGTATACCAATGACTGTAGCTGCTAATGAGCTAGGGGGGCAGATTAAAAGTGCGTTAGGTATTAAAGCGGTTGATGATACTATCCATGATATGGATGCGCGTATGAACACGGCGTTAGGTACGTTTGCGCTGGGTGTTATAACTGATATGTCACTTGTTAAAATACAGGGTATGACTGCTGCGGAGCGGACGAAGTTTAAATTTTCGGGAGTGTCAGAGAAGGGCGCGTCTAAAACTAACTTTATTAAAGTAATACATACTGTCGATAAACAGGGGCTTGAAAAACCTCATAAAAACGTACAAGTTGCGATGGACATAGCTAAGTCTAATAATGTTGTATACGATATATTAGTCGGTGTAAATAATGTATTTGAAGAGCCGTCATTTGCGGAACCTACTTTTAAACAAATTAAGAAATTTATTAAAGCTAAGTTTGGGGTGGATTTCAAAGTACAGAAAGAACAGTTAAATGCGTTATTTAAGTATTCGCATGTTAAGTGGGTATACGACGATAGCTTTAAGAATCTTCGTGATACAAAGGGGTTTGAAGATTTCCTACTAGAGTTATCAGGAACGAACGTTGATTTTGATAAAATCCACGAAGGTCGTAGAGAAGATGAAAGGGCTAAGTTAGCAGCTACTAAGCGGGACTTGGATAATATGATGGAGTTCTCCACGCTAACCCAGCGGGATAAAGTATGGGATCCATTCTTTATCATGAATGAAGCGTGGGCTAATATCCGTATGGGTATGCAGGGGATCATTACTCCTCAGGGGAGTAAACTCCATAGATTATTTATACGTCCTGCAAAGCAGTCGTTTAGGGTTAATCCTAAGATCAAGTCAGCTTCAAGCAATTACTCTCAGTATGTTTTAGCTATTTCGCACCACCTTGGTAATGATGAAAATACTAAAAGAAGCGTGCATGTAGCTACATTCAAAAAGGCATTGGCATGGATAGAGGCTAATAAAGCGCCAGTATCAACTGCGCACGCTAAAGAGTTCTTAGTTGAGTTTGACGCTGTAGATTACGATGGGTTTAAGGCGTATATTGAACTTCAGAAGTATAACTCTGAGGCGATATTCACTTCAAATATATCACTAGAAATGGATGGTAAAACTAATGGGTTTGCTATCGGACTTATGAACAGCCCGCTTATTACTAAATGGACTGATTGGCTAGGTAAGATTGGAGTGTTTGTCCCCGGTAGTAAGCATAAAAATAGCAGCTTGTATGCACAGGATAAGCAGACAACCGATGCTTACCAGACACTAGCTAAAAAAATACCTGCCTCAGAGATACCGGAACTAATTAAGCTCTTTGGGCCAGTAACAACCAAAGGGCACGTTAATGCCCCTTGGCGTAAGCTATTGAAGTCACCGTTTACCATATATATGTACGGGGCTAGTAAAAAGTCAGTTAAAACGACGTTACTATATAGTAGTATGTTTAATAGTGTTGAGATGGCGCTATATGAGGCGGCTGAGGCTAAAGGCGACGTAACCACACCGATAGATGTGGAGGTTATGTCCTATGATACAGAGGTAGGTGCTATAGCTACTATACTAGAGAAAGAGCTCACAGAAATTAGAAGTTTCTACAAAGTAGTTACAGATGCTATGTCTATACAGGCAGCTTTATATGCTAAGGCTAGAGATGCAGCGTTTAAGGGTAAAGACCTTATTACTAAAGCCGAGCGTGCGGAGATAGAGAAGAGTTTAGAACCTATGCTCCCTCGTATGAAGGGTGGTACTGGCGAGATAATCTTCGGGAAATCTAAGAAAATAGCGAGTAATACTCCACCTGTTCAGATTCATATGGCAGTAAATGGGCAAAAGAGTATAAGCGCAGGTATTAGGCATAAAAGTATTATTGACCCTGGGTCAGCTACGATGCCTGTACTTACGCACTCGTATGATGGGGCTAATAGTGTTGAAGCGTTAAATAAACATGTAGCCGCAACTCCGTTCTTGAATTTACATGATGCGGCTGAAGCTTCACCTATCGCTATGCCAGATATTGGGCAAACACTTAATGAGGCGTTCCTCGATAGATCGACTAACTATAACATTATAGATGATGTAATAGACTCGATGAATAAGCAGCTAAAAGAAGCGGCTAATTTAGGTGTACTTGATGGGAATATACCAATTCGTGATAAGAAGGGTAAGATGCACGATACACCTATAGTCGATGCGCTTAATGAACTGGCGATAAGACTTAATGGGAGCAAACGCGAATTAGATGCAGCTAAGGCTGAGTTCAGTAAACACAGTTCAATACGAGTTGACCAATATGTAGGCGATAACGGATCAGCAGTTTTTGAGAGAGAACTAAAAGAATATGTTCCAACTAATATAAATCTTACTATCCCAAATACAGAAAAAACTGCTTCTCCACGAGTTATATCTCAAGGAGCTATAAAACCAGATGCAGATATGCGTAATAGCTATAAAAACTTTAGAGCTCCAAAAGGTGAGGAGATAGCACTTTTCAATGCTGCGCTCGACTTTTTTGAAGGGAATGGTTTACCTAAAGAGGTGTTTAACAACCTAAAAAATGGTGTATGGATAGCCGATCAGCAGGATGGTGAAACAACTTTAGGCTCATACATGCCGGGGGAATATATTGTTATTGCGTACTCAGAGAAAGACAAAAAGATGGACAAGGTGCAAATGGCTCATGTTTTTGCGCACGAGTTAGGGCACGCAATTCATCACGCAGCCGATGGTTATGATATGGACTTTACTCCTGCATCGGTTGAAGTAGAGTATAAAAAGTTCGTTAAGGCGTATGAGGCTTCTAAAGGGTTAGCTCCATACACATCTTTTTTCGCACATCCATACAATAACGGAAAACTCGCGGATATTAAAAATGACCGTGTAATCGTTAAACCCGATATGATGGGCGCGTATCTTTTAGAGCTGCACGCGCAGTACGCGGCGGCTTACCTGTTACATCACGAAAAGCGGGGTGAGTATCCTGCAATTACTAAATATATAGAGGGCAGTTATGCAAAAATTAAGCGAGCTAGAAGTGGCACAGGGACTAGGACACACGGGGCGGCGGGTAGCGTCGGACCCGGAGTGGCAACGAAGAAACAAAGCGGTAATAGCAAAAACCCCGCGCATTACGAAAATGCCGTCAGCCCCGGTAGGGAGAAAGCCCTCTTCGCCGCAATCGGACGGAGTATCAGGGGAGTGGGATCTCCCATTTGGGACGTAACCCGTAAGACTTTATGGACACTTCCGTGGATGCTAGAATCATTTAAGGTTCCCGGAGCTGACAGAGTTATATCTGAGTTTTATCATAAGACACGTACTAAAGTTACGGAGAATATATCTGGGAAGACTCAGGTTTTCCGGGAGTCGTTGCAGAACCGTACAGGTGAATATCAGACGCAGTTCGACCGTATATTTAAAGGTATGAAAGATAGGGATATTGCTACTGAACAGAAGCAGATATTAGATGCTATTATTAATGGTGATAAATTATCAGCTAAGGGTGTTAAGGTTAAAGCCGTTTTCGATGAAATGTTTGATAATATCTTAGCCGAACAGACAAAAATGGGTATGAAGCCGGCTGATCGTATTCAGAAACGGGAGAACTATATCCCGCATATATGGGACGAGATCGTAGTCGCTAAGAATAAAGACCTTATGTTTAAGCTCTTCGATGAGTATACTCCGAAGGTTGATAAAGAAGATATGTTCGATAAATTATCAACACGCGGAAGTGACGCATTATTTAGAGATGCAGAGGAGTTCTCACAGACTCCAGCAAGTATTAAACGGGATAAGCATAGGATATTAAATATACCTACAGATGTACTACTGAAGCATGGGCTTATTCGAAGTTCACTAGGTGATATATTCACAGAATATAATCACGGTGTCGCTAAAGGATTAGAGTGGAATGAGCGTTTCGGTGGGTATGTGCATACTGACTTCGGTACACAGTGGGACCCATCAGCATCTATTCACTCTCATGTACGTTCGATGAAAGTTATGGGAGCTACGGAAAAGCAGGTGGATATGTTCAGTAAAGCTATGCTTGCGCTTGAAGGCCGCCTAGGTCTTGATATGAACGACTCATTGTATAAAACACAGGGTTGGGCATTAGCACTCGTTAACTGGTTAATCCTCCCGTTAGCACTTACTTCACAGTTACCTGATCTCGTGGGACCAGCTATACGCGGGGATGCAGGACTTAAAGATTCGTGGAAAGGTATGCAGGACGCGTTTAAAGCTATGCGTAGTGATCCTAAATTACTGCAAGAAACTGCTGAGTGGTGGGGGATTGTTACAGAGAAGAATGTGCAGCACGCAGTCCAAGAGCAGTATGAGCACGGCTTTATGTACGAGAAAGCGCATAAATGGAACGATAAGCTATTTAAGTATAACGGTATGCAGGCGTTCACTAGATTCTCACGGTTAATGGCACTATCAATGGGCGAGCAGTCTATGCTCAAGTGGGCGGCTTCAGGGGATAAAGCGAACCTTGAGGCATTAGGACTTACTAAAGAAGCGGTTGATACTTGGGTTAAGAATGGTAAGCGCAAACCCCGCCCATCAGCAGCTAATGTTAACGAGAAACTTATTATTGAGGCTATGACCCGCTTTGTAGATGAGGCTGTTATGCGCCCTGATGCTACACAACGGCCAATATGGGCATCGGATCCTAAGTGGACGTTATTGTGGCATCTCAAACAGTTTATGTATTCGTTCCAACTTACTATAATGAACCAAGTTGGGCGGGAGGCGAAACAGCACGCGAACGGTGGGGCTTATGCAAGGGCTATGCTACCAATACTTACGGTGGCGACTACTATACCTCTCGGGTTAATGGGGCTATTACTTAGGGATACGATCCGTTATGCTATGGCAGATGAAGAGCCACCTGAGCGTGACTTCGCAGATGCTATGGAGCGTTCAGGACTGTATAGTATTGCGCAGGTATTCCTAGATGTTCAGAAACAGGGTGAGTGGGGTAATAATCCGCTACTAGGGGTTACTGGACCGACTATCAGTAAAATATCTGATATATACACGACAGAAGACTGGGGACGTAAGTTTACTAAGTCATTACCAATATTAAATCAATTTAAGGTTGTGCAGTAGCGGTTAAAGTGGTATTATCTAAGAACATTAGATCCAAGCTAGAGCTCCCTCACACGTACACAGAGGCTCTCTTGAACTATGCCGCGTATAAGGCACATGTATCTGTAAGTGGTGATATGAAGGCAGAGAACAACACCTACTACCTTAGGTTTAGAGAGAGCTGTAAGCAGATAAATTTATTAGGTCTAAATACTCCAACGACATTGAGTAGTAATAGTAAATTAGAGGATAGTGGATTTGTTTAAAAATAGGTGTTGACTTTTTAAAGTAACAAGTATATATTGAATGTATTGCATAACCAAATGCTGAGAACAACCCTCGATTGAGGTCAAATAGGTGAATATAGAATGGCGTATTACGAAACAATAAACCTCGTAGCTGGGGATGATAAACCTGAGATTAACTTCACACTGCGTGATTCAAATACAGCTGCAGCAGGTGCTACACTAGATGAAGATGATGCCACTACTTGGGCACCAATTGACTTAACTGCGCAAACAGTTAGAGTGTACTTTAGAGCCCTTGGCGGTGACACTGTACTAGACACTATGACATGTGGTAAGACTGCGCCTTATACAAGCGGTATGTGCCATATG
>Ga0209142_1001470_pt1 | contig 13011 bp, 5 predicted proteins | sample SaaInlV_120m_DNA_FD_184678 | JGI IMG/M metagenome (GOLD analysis project Ga0209142, IMG submission 184678) | Marine microbial communities from expanding oxygen minimum zones in the Saanich Inlet - Saanich Inlet SI074_LV_200m_DNA (SPAdes) (version 2) | ecosystem: Environmental > Aquatic > Marine >... | reverse complement strand
AGGCAGGATTTGTAGAGCCGATTTTGTATCCACTAGATCTTGAAGGGGCAACACCAGAGCATTATGAGCAACTACAAAGAGATATTTTGGATAATTTTGGCCAGCTAGATGGTCTTATTCACAATGCCGGCATTATTGGCACAATGATGCCAATTGAGCAGTACGATGTTAAGCTTTGGTACTCGACTATGCAAATTAATGTCAACGCACCTTTTATGCTAACGCAAGCTTTAATTCCTGCACTGAACAAATCTAGTGACGCAAGAGTTTTGTTCTTGTCTTCATCAGTAGGGCGCAATGCAAGAGCTTATTGGGGTGCGTACGGGGTGAGTAAATTTGCCATTGAGGGCTTGAGCAAGACTTTGTCAGAAGAGTTGGAGCAAACTAATATTAGGGTTAATTCGCTAGATCCAAGACGTATGCGCACTAAGATGCGCCAAACAGCTTATCCTGCTGAAAATATGGAAAATAATCCAACACCGGAAAGCATGTCTCCAGCAATTGTTTATTTAATGGGTGAGCAATCTAAAGCGTTAAATGGCGAGCAATTAACGCTTAAACCCTAATCCAAAGATAGGGGTTGCTAGAATAGTGCTAGCCCTTGCTTCACTTGTGTTTTGCTAAAAATATTAGCCCCACCCATAGGTTCGGCGGTTATTTTTTTGTAAATGCAGGTGAAGCAAGGAATGGCGCTAGTTTGGTGATTTCTATTTTTGGATTGGGGTTAAATTAGATTAACGTTGTAAGTCGTCTGTTAGGTGTGGGTGAATGGTTTTTAAAAGTTCTTTAAAAACTTTTTCATTACCCGCAACTACGTTGCCAGTTTCTAAAAACTTTCCACGACCAGAGAAGTCACCAATATAGCCGCCGGCTTCTTTAACCAAGAGGGCGCCAGCTGCAATATCCCAAATGTTTAGCTCGATTTCCCAGAAACCGTCTAATCGTCCAGCGGCTAAATAGGCCAAATCAAGCGCAGCAGAGCCCGCTCTACGAATGCCTGAAACTTTCGGATGAACCGCCTTAAACATGCCAAGATAAGCATCAAGGTGTTGAGGTGATTTGAACGGAAAGCCCGTACCAACTAGTGTATTTTCAAAGCCATTGCTATTTGTTACTCGAATTCGCTGCTCATTTAAATATGCACCATCACCTTTTGAGGCGGTAAACAGCTCTTCTTTAAATGGGTCATACACAACAGCATGCGTTGGCTCATTGTCTTCATATAAGGCGATAGATACGGCATATTGTGGAAAACCATGCAAGTAGTTAGTGGTGCCGTCAAGTGGGTCAAGAATCCAAACAAAGCGTTTATCCTTACCAACGATTTCACCATTTTCCTCACCCAGGATAGAATGATCAGGAAAGGCATATTTCAACTCGTCTATAATAGCATCCTCAGCCGCCTTATCCACCTCAGAAACAAAGTCGTTAACTGCTTTGTTTTCAATGGTTAAGCGGTCAATTTGGTTGTGATATCTTAAAATGATATCACCCGCTTTACGTGCTGCTTTGACAGCGATATTTAATGTAGGATGCATGAGCGTCATGAATAAAAATAAAGAAATGAATTATACCTTTGATAATGTACGCGTGGTTATGGTTAATACCACTGAGCCTGGTAATATTGGCGCGGCCGCTCGCGCTATGAAAAACATGAGTCTTTCTAAGTTGTATTTGGTCAATCCAAAAACTCATCCATCAGCTGTGGCAACCGCTAGAGCAAGCGGGGCAGATGACATCTTAACCAATGCTGTGGTGTGTGAAACACTAGAAGAGGCTTTGGCAGATACACACCTAGTGATTGGTGCTAGTGCTCGCCAGCGTAATGTTAAATGGAGACAAATGGATGTTGTGGGTGCTTGTGGTGAGATTCAAAAAACTACATCTGTTGATGACCAAGAAGTGGCTGTAGTGTTTGGTACGGAGAATTCTGGCCTGAGTAACGAAGAGTTGGATTTGTGTCAAATTTTGATGACCATTCCAGGTAATCCAAATTATTTCTCTTTAAATGTTGCTTCAGCGATTCAAGTATTTGCTTATCAAAACTACGTTTATAGCACAACCACAGAGTTTGAAAAAAGCACTAATGAATTAGCCAGCTATATTGAACTAGAAGGTTTTTACGCACATTTGGCTCAAGTGCTTGAGCATATTGAGTATTTTGAAGATAAACGCCCTAAAGAGCTTCTAATGCGTCGTATGCGCCGGTTTTTTGGACGTTCAGATCCTGAAAAAGAAGAGGTAGCCATTTTTAGAGGGATTTTAAGAAATATTAAACCTTTTAAGAAATAATGATCGACTTTAAATCGAAACAGGCTGATTTTAAAAATAAAAAAATACAAGAGTTTGGGATCATTTAAATATATAATATTTAGAGATATTTTATTTTTGGAGTGGTTATGAAGGTGGTAAATTCAATTGTTAAGTTGTTAATGGAAAATAAAGGCGAGAAAAGGTTATCCAAGCAACGTTCAAAGCGAATAGTATGATTAAAAAATTTAGAAATATATTGGCCGTACTGCCAATCGCTATCTCTTCAGTAGTGACTGCCAATACAGACAAACTGGACATTTCTGTTTTTGGTAATTTTTCCCAAACAACCGATCCAATTCAAGTGGATAACAAGACTTTTACTTTTAAAACTGGATCTGTTGGATTACGAGGCATGGTCAAGGATGACAAATACGGCCAACTTTTTGTACAGTATGGCGTTGCTTATTCACCTTCTGAGAATGCAAGCCTTGGTGATGCTAGGCTTTCAGGCTCGATAGATGTTCGTAGTATTGGTTACGGCTATATTTACCCACTTGATGTTGTTAACACACCTTGGAGTGTTGATTTAAAACTTGATAGGACGACTAGCAAGCATACAGGTGATAGCTTTACTGGCACTTATTTAAACAAACCAGCTACTGCCAATATAGAAGCGACTAGTGAGTTTACGCGTGTAGGGCTTGGATTTAATTACCAATTAGACGAAGATGTTGTCTTTACATTTGGCGCAGGTGTTCATCGCTGGGATATTGAAGCTGAAGCAAAAGGAAAGTATGATATTTTAGGTATAGGAACTTTGGCTGATTTTACGGCTGATCTAAAAAAGAATGGCACGTCACCATCAGGAACTGATAATTTTTATTTTGTAGAGTCGGTATTTCCATTAATGGATAGGGAAGTTAAAGTTGGATTTAGACGCTCTGGGTTAAATACAGATACTGATAATACGCTCAATGAAATTTATGTAAATCTCCTGACAACACTTTATTAACCAAGTTTAAAAAAAATACCAATATGGTCTAATATATATATAATTATAAATACCAATATGGACTAAATATATATATATAATTATAAGCGTTTATCTTAAAAAAACTCAGTCAAAATTACCTTAGGAAGCCATGAAAAATACACTTAATACACTTGTTAAATTATTATTAAACAACAAAAATAAACAAAAAATTTCAAAACAACGTGTTGATTATTTGCTTAGTGCGTTAGCAATTTCAGCTTTATCTGCCCAGGCGCAAGCAGAAGGAAGTCAGAAATCTTATAAAATTGATGTTAAGCAATTGGCCAAAGAGGCTGGCGTTAAGATCAGTGATGTTAATAAAGTTGAGGTTAAATTAGCTGAAGGTGGCCAAGGTGAAGTTGTTAATTTAGGTGGCGGTATTTTTGAAGTTACGCTTGCTGAAGGTGTAAGCAGTGTTAATTTTATCGTTAGCGGAAGTGGTGTTGAATCTGTATTTACATCCAGTTTTTCAACGACCAGTATTTCCACACTTAAGCAAGATTTTTCAAATTCATGGAATGAGTTTATTGACAGTCTAACGGCTGAAAGCGCTAGCTCGACTCAGATTACGGCAGATTTTGATGCGTCAGCTTTAGGCTTGGCTGTTTTGGCAGTTGCTGTATCTGGTGGCTCGAGTTCGAGTGCTAGTGTTGCTGCAGTTATTCCTGAAGTGCTTGCTGATATATCACTAGTGGTTTCCAAGGGTACTTTACAGAATGCGCAAGTATTTTTAGATGCTGATAATGATGGCGTACTGGATTGGACAGATGGCAATAGTAACGATGCATGGGATGCTGGTGAGGGTGAGCAGTGGGCATTAACAGATGATACGGGTGCGGTTTCTTTCTCTCAGGTTGTTGCTACTAATTTGGTTGCCCAAGCCTACAAAGTAGGCGGAGTATCACAAACAGTGGATGCTGTTTCTGGTTCAAATGTTGAAAATCTACAAATGAAAGCGGATGCTACAGCATCGGTTATTACACCTTTAACTACCCTGGTAAAAGCAGGCCTGAGTAATGACGACGTCTTAAATATTTTAGGCTTGGGTGATTTAGTAACCGCCGGTGTGGATATTAACTCTTACGACCCATTCTCAGTTGCTAATGCTAATTCAGCAAATTCAGTTGCCTATGAAAAAATAGCCGCACAAACCTTTACCTTGATCAATGCTACCGCAGAGTTGGTGGCTGCATCAGCAGATGGCGTTACTGCAGATACGTCGTTTACTTACGCATTGTCTGAAATTATTACCCAGATTGAAGCAAAGATTGTTGCTGATCCAACTACCACAATCGATTTGTCAGATACAGCAATCATTACCGCAATTATTGATAGTACAATTGCTGCAGTTGATGTTGCAAAAGGCACTTCTGTAGCAGAAAATTTGGCATACAACAGTTCATCAATTACAAGCAGCATTGCTACAGCCATTGCCAATACCAATGCACAAATTCAAACAATTACAACCTTCGATTCAGCAGCTAAAAGTATTTTAAACAATGCTGCTGACGGTGTTTCAGCTGAAATTAAAGTGGCGGTTGAGGCTCAGGTCGCTGTTAAAGTTGAAGTAGAAAGGTTAGATGCAATTATTACTTCTGGTGATGAAACTGATCAAGCTGTTATTGACGCCAAAGAGAGTAAAGTAACTGAATTAGCAACGTTTGAAGAGGTTACTAAAATTGCAGCGGCAGCCGATGTGGTGAAATACATTAGTGAAGATGCAAATACGGCAAATAGTACGTTTGAAATTACCGGAACGACGTCAGCAGGTATTGTTGATGCTGTTGGTGTTTATGGTAATTTGACTCATAGTGATGGTGATAATTGGGTATTTACACCACATACTAGCAGTAACCATGGTCAAGCACTCAACGACAAGCAAACTTATACTGAAACTTTTGTTGTTACTGAGGGTTCGAATACTTATAATGTTACCGTTGTCTTATTAGGTGCTAACGACGACGCCATCATTACGGCCGATAATCCAGATGCAATCACCGAAGGTGATACCACAACCGATGTAACCGCCACAGGCACAGCAACCCACACCGATATAGATGCAAACAATGTAGATAATGTCTTTACTGCTGTCACCGCAGGCACTGCTTCCACATCAGACTATGGTACTTATGAAGTAAGCACTGCAGGTGTTTGGACTTATACATTAGACAGCACTAACGCAACCGTAAAAGCACTTAACACAGGCTCAATTGCGATTACGGATACAATCACAATCACAGCAGAAGATGGCACCACTGAATCGATTACGATTACGATTAATGGTAGCAACGATGCTGCCGTAATTACAGCTGCAGATACAAGTGTTGCAGAAGGTAACGATACAACAGGTAGCTCTTCAAGCACATCATTTAATGTTGCTGGTGCTTTCCAACTCTCAAGCACTCAAGTCGTTTGGAACGATTACGATCCAATCGATGCTTCAAGTCTAGATGCTGGTACCGATACACAAGCTAATGTTGGCCTATCAACCGTTGGCTCTACTTTAACGGTAGACGGCGTTACCAATCTTAATCTGCAAAACCTTATTAATGCGGCTAACAATCAAGGCACATTTAAATCACCAACAGTTAGTTTTGAATTAGCCAATGTACCAACAAGCATAGGCTCTGGTACTATTGGTATTGACTTGTTAGATGGCTCTAACAACTCACACGATACTGGTGAAAGAAAAGCCCACATTGAAATTGCGATTGACTGGGCAGCAGATGGTACTGGTGCCAACTTAACGGTTCCAGCACAAACTGTATCGGGTTATTACTTTACAGCAGCAGGCTCTAAAGTTGAATTCACGTTAAACAACCTTGCAGCAGACACCATCTCATTAAACGGTAATGGCGTTGATTACCCAGCAACACTCGACATTAAGTTAGCCTCAATCATTGATCAACTTGAGAGCGTTGGCTCTATCTCATTACTACAAGAAGGTGTTTACCATCTTGAAGTCTCAACGGATGACTTCCCAATGGCAGACAGTAATGGTAATATCATTACGTCGATTAGCAGTGTGGTTGAGATTACGGATTCGCCTGTGTTAGTGGCTGAAACCTTCCAACTCTCAAGCACTCAAGTCGTTTGGAACGATTACGATCCAATCGATGCTTCAAGTCTAGATGCTGGTACCGATACACAAGCTAATGTTGGCCTATCAACCGTTGGCTCTACTTTAACGGTAGACGGCGTTACCAATCTTAATCTGCAAAACCTTATTAATGCGGCTAACAATCAAGGCACATTTAAATCACCAACAGTTAGTTTTGAATTAGCCAATGTACCAACAAGCATAGGCTCTGGTACTATTGGTATTGACTTGTTAGATGGCTCTAACAACTCACACGATACTGGTGAAAGAAAAGCCCACATTGAAATTGCGATTGACTGGGCAGCAGATGGTACTGGTGCCAACTTAACGGTTCCAGCACAAACTGTATCGGGTTATTACTTTACAGCAGCAGGCTCTAAAGTTGAATTCACGTTAAACAACCTTGCAGCAGACACCATCTCATTAAACGGTAATGGCGTTGATTACCCAGCAACACTCGACATTAAGTTAGCCTCAATCATTGATCAACTTGAGAGCGTTGGCTCTATCTCATTACTACAAGAAGGTGTTTACCATCTTGAAGTCTCAACGGATGACTTCCCAATGGCAGACAGTAATGGTAATATCATTACGTCGATTAGCAGTGTGGTTGAGATTACGGATTCTCCTTTAACCAAAGTAGCAGCAAGCTCAGTAACAGCAGTGGCAACAACGGTTACTGGTGATGCATCACATACAGATGTAGATAATACAGACGATTTATTTGTACTTGCTACGGACGTGAGCACCACTTATGGTAAGTATTCAGTCGCCACTGATGGTCAGTGGACATACACGTTAGACAATAACATTGAAGCGATTAATCTGTTGGGCACTACTAGTACAGCATTAACCGATACGATAACCGTAACTGCAGAAGATGGTACCACCGAAAATATCACCATAAGTATCAACGGTATTAATGATGCAGCTGTTATTTCTGGTTCTGCTATTGGCTCAGTCACAGAAAACGCTGCGGACATCACCACTGGAAAAATATTAATACATACTGATATTGACTCTGACAATGCTGATAATGAATTTACCTTGGTTACAAGTACTGTATCTGATAACGGTTACGGTACGTTTAAGATGGTTGATCAAGGCGACAACTTAGGTGATAAATGGGTTTACACACTCGATAATTCTAATCCAACTGTAGATGCACTAAATACTGGAGACTCTTTGGTTGATACATTTACCGTTGAAGCTGAGGATGGTACTGATCAAGTTATTACCGTTAACATTGTGGGTAGTAACGACGCCCCAACCGTCTCAACAGTAATCTCAGACGCTTCAACCAATGAAGATGCAGTATATAGCTACAATGCTTCAGCTAACTTTACCGATGTTGATACAGGTGATGGTGCTACCTATACTGTATCAGGTAACCCTGCATGGATGAGTATTGATCCAGCTACAGGTATTTTGTCAGGTACGCCAGACAACGACGATGTGGCAACAGCAACCAATATTACTGTAACCCGTACTGATACAGCCAACGCAAGTGTATCAGACACCTTTGCCTTAACGGTTGCTAATACGAACGACGCCCCAACCGTCTCAACAGTAATCTCAGACGCTTCAACCAATGAAGATGCAGTATATAGCTACAATGCTTCAGCTAACTTTACCGATGTTGATACAGGTGATGGTGCTACCTATACTGTATCAGGTAACCCTGCATGGATGAGTATTGATCCAGCTACAGGTATTTTGTCAGGTACGCCAGACAACGACGATGTGGCAACAGCAACCAATATTACTGTAACCCGTACTGATACAGCCAACGCAAGTGTATCAGACACCTTTGCCTTAACGGTTGCTAATACGAACGATGCTCCTACAGACTTGACCAGTGGACACATTGGCTCATCTACAGTAGATACGATAAACGACTCTGGAGCCTTTAGTGCGACTGATGTAGATTCTGGAGATGTACTTTCTTATTCAGTGAGTAATGGTGTGGGAGTGTACGGTACACTTGCAGTTGATGCCAATGGAGCCTGGACATACACGGGCAATTCGTCAGCTGTTAGTGGATTAAGTGGTGCTAGTCAAAATGACACGTTTACCATTACCGTAACTGACTCTGATAGCGCAACTGACGAGCAAACTGTTTATATTATTGCAGGTAATAACCCTGCTGTAATCACGGCCGATAATCCAGATGCAATCACCGAAGGTGATACCACAACCGATGTAACCGCCACAGGCACAGCAACCCACACCGATATAGATGCAAACAATGTAGATAATGTCTTTACTGCTGTCACCGCAGGCACTGCTTCCACATCAGACTATGGTACTTATGAAGTAAGCACTGCAGGTGTTTGGACTTATACATTAGACAGCACTAACGCAACCGTAAAAGCACTTAACACAGGCTCAATTGCGATTACGGATACAATCACAATCACAGCAGAAGATGGCACCACTGAATCGATTACGATTACGATTAATGGTAGCAACGACGCCCCAACCGTCTCAACAGTAATCTCAGACGCTTCAACCAATGAAGATGCAGTATACAGCTACGACACTTCAGCTAACTTTACCGATGTTGATACAGGTGATGGTGCAACTTATACAGCCACACTTGCTGATGATACAGCTCTACCAAGCTGGTTATCAATAACAAGTGCTGGTGTACTATCAGGCACACCGCTGAATGCTGATGTTGGTGCAATAGAGGTTAAAGTAACTCGTACTGATACGGCTAGCACAAGTGTTTCTGATACATTCACACTAACAGTAAACAATGTTAATGACGCACCAGTAGGTGTGGCAGATACAGCTTCCACACATGCCTCGTTAGGTATGTCAGAAGGAGCTGCAGATGTGGTTCTAAATCTTACTGGTAACGACACAGATGATGAGAATGACACAACATCGGTTATTTTTGTCAGTGATAATGATGCCGGCACTGCTGGCAACCAAACAACCCAAGGCGGTACGGTGACACTGACCAGTGGTGTTGTTACCTACACACCAACAGTTGATTTTTATGGCACAGACACCTTTACATACATTGCACGAGATGACAATGATAATACTAGTGAAACAAGCACAACAACAGTAACGCTAACCGTTGCCAATGTCAATGACGACCCAACCGGCTCAGTCACCATTACAGGGGATAATAAAACCGGGCAAACATTAACTGCCAGCAATGATTTGACTGATGCAGATGGCATGGGAACGGTTAGCTATCAGTGGAGTAAAGATGGTGTGGATGTTGCTGGGGCGACAAACACCACTCTAGTTCTGGTTGATGCTGATATTGGCTCAGTCTTTAGGGTAACGGCGAGTTATACGGATGATGGTAATACAGTAGAGACTTCAACCAGTAGTGCCACCAGTGCGGTGGTTGACATTGTTAAATTGGTTCAAATACGAAATATTGAAACAATAACTGAAATGGATGCATCTATTTTATTATATGGATCAGATGGAACCGGCGGCTCAACTGAGAATTTGATTAAATTCGATGTTTATTTAGATGCTGAAGGTATCAATTCATTGAGCGAAAATAGTGCTGCAACTGAAATTAGAGGGGTTGAGTTTGATATTGATTGGACGTCATTAGATTTAGAAGAATTTGGTGTAAGTTTGGTGGATAGCAGTTCAAGCATATTGACGGGCGCATATGCAGCAACAACGGATTATATTGGAACACGCGATACATCAGATACAACTATTAATGGCGCAACAGGAAAGGTTGTGATTGTGGGAGATGGCACTAAAATTGTTAATACAGATGTTTCTGATGACACTGTTTTTACAGGAAATATACAAATTGATAAAAAAATAGCGACTCTATATGTCAATCCTGAAGACGCTAAGCAGGATATTAGTATTACATTGAATAATATAATAGTGGACACTGATGATGGCGTGGTGACGCCGTTAAGTTATAGTGTTGATATACTGTAACTAAATCAATTATTAATTTGAAATAGCTAGGGTGCGCTCAGCTGTTTTATTATTATATTAAGTTTAAAAAAATGACAAAAAAATTAATAGTCTTAATGACTGCATTGATGTTGATAAGTAAAGCTTTTGCCAGCATGGCAGAACTAGCATTGGTTTCAATTAGTGTTTCGAATCATCCAAAGGTGGTTGAAAAAGCCAATGAAATCACACTTAAAGGTATTAGTGTGGATCAGATTTTGGCGGAAGATGGTCTGAAGATTAATCTGTCAACCAAGAGTAAAATTTCAATCAAAGATAATATTGCAACTGGCAGTATTAATCAGTCAGATGATCTTGATCGAGAGTTTTTAGATGGGGTGATTACATTCAATAAAAATTTGTATGACTTTGGCGTGGTTGCGTTTAAAACCGATGCAGAAGTGCTTAGAAAAGAAGCGCTAAAGTTGGAGTATTATCAGTCTTTTTCAACTATTTTGAGCAAGTTGTTAAATACCGTTAACGACGTCACTCGAATAGAAAAATCACTACTTGGTTTGCGTGAAGATATCAGTATTGCAAATAAATCAATCGATGAAATAAAATTGCGTTTTACCAGTGGTATTGGTACGATTATGGATGTTCGTCAAGCGCAACTTTCACTGCTTGATTTACAAACTGAATCACAAACGCTAGAAAAAGAAAAAACGGCAAAAGCAACGATTCTTAGGAATGAGTTTAACCTCCAGGGCAATGATTTTAACGCGGTTAGCCAGATTATCTTGCAATTTAATCAACAGCTGAATGACAATCAGCAGTCAATCAAATTTGTTATTGATCAGTCAATACAATATCAGCGCTCAACTCAAATTATTAATTATGAAAAGTCAGCATTACGCAGCCAAATAAAAAGCCTTAAATCTGAAAACATGCCCCAATTGAGCGCTTCAATCACGGGCGTGGTTTATGATCTTACTCGAGATGCCAGTGAATACGAGGTTTATGGTGGTGTTAATCTTACCATGCCATTGTTTGATAGTGACTTGAGTCAGGTTAAGCAGCGCGGACTAACTTACCGAGTTAAGGTTCAGAATGATATAATGAGAGCGCTTGACCAAGATAAATTATTGGCGTTAAATAAATTAACCAAAAAGTATCAAAGCTTACAAATTGAAAAATTATCTACCCGTAAGAAAGTGGTTAATTTAACTGAAAAGCTAAGCCAAATCATGCAAAGATCAGCCGTGGCAGATGAAGGCTTATTAACCAAGTTTCAAACCCAACTTCAATTAGGTAAAGCTCAACGAGATTTACTTTCTTACCCATATTTTGAGCAATCAATGAGCATTGATTATTGGACACTTAATGAGCAATTGATGGAAAAAATTAACATTCGTCCAATAAAATTAACATTCGTCCAATAAAATTAACATGTCTGGACAAAAATACATACAGCTAACCAAGGATCATTGGTTCTGGGGCCCGGTTTTAAAAAATAAAAAACTCTACATTCAAGTCATGGCAGCTTCTGCCTTTATTAATGTGTTTGCACTTTTTAGTGCATTTTACATTATGGTAGTGTATGACCGAGTCATTCCAAATAATGCCATCGAATCCTTAATCGCCTTAACGGTTGGTATCTTGGTGATTGTGCTGTTTGACTTTGTCATGAAAGTACTGCGTGGCCTATATACTGATAAAGCCAGTGCCATGGTTGATATTGAGGTATCAGATAATTTGTTTGATAGAATTTCACGTAACGAACAACTTATTAACCAGCCAGCAGGTGCGATATCTGCGGTGGTTAAAGAGTTTGATTCACTTAAGGATTTTATCGCTTCTGCCTCATTTGTGGCTTTTGTTGACTTGCCTTTTATTGTTCTTTTCTTGTTCGTATTGTACGGTATTGGTGGTCCTGTGGCTGCGGTGCCGGCTGTTATTGTTATTGTGGTGATTATTGCTGGGCTTTTAATTCAACCGATAATTCGCAAGCTTACCTTTAATGCCGCTCAAGATGGTCAATCCAAACAAAGTGTGATTGTTGAAGTTTTAAGCGGTATGGAAACTTTAAAAACCTTACCGGGTATTAATTTATTACGTGACCGCTGGGTAGATAGTGTCGATCGTCAGGGTATTACTTCGGCTAAATCAAAGTTTTGGTCACAGCTTACGGCTAATTTTTCGCAATCCGGCCAGCAATTATCGCAAGTGGGTATTGTGGTGTATGGTGTATTTTTAATTGCCGACGGCACTTTAACCATGGGCTCCCTCATTGCCTGTGTGATTCTATCGGGCCGCACCTTGGCGCCATTAGGGCAGGTGAGTAATTTATTGGGAAGGTTTAATCAGGCTGTAACCGCTTATGAAAACTTTGGCCAACTGATGCAGCAACCGGTCAAAGAGTTAGGTCGTACACATCAGGTGCGTGTCGACAAGGTGCAAGGCTCTATTTCTATTGTTAACGCCTCATTGACTTATCCTGAACAAAAAGAAGCGGTGATTAAACAGCTTAATTTGCAATTATACGCCGGTGAAAAAATTGCCATTGTTGGCAAGATTGGCTCTGGAAAAACCTCTATTTTGAGGTTAATCGCTGGTTTGTATGACCCGAGCGAAGGCTCTGTCAAAATTGATAAATCAGATGTTACTCACATGCATCCGGATGATGTTCGTAAGCATATTGGTGTGGTGATGCAAACGCCAATGCTGTTTT
>Ga0209142_1001468_pt1 | contig 13025 bp, 20 predicted proteins | sample SaaInlV_120m_DNA_FD_184678 | JGI IMG/M metagenome (GOLD analysis project Ga0209142, IMG submission 184678) | Marine microbial communities from expanding oxygen minimum zones in the Saanich Inlet - Saanich Inlet SI074_LV_200m_DNA (SPAdes) (version 2) | ecosystem: Environmental > Aquatic > Marine... | reverse complement strand
TGTAGGGAACGGCAAGTCCGTCAAATAAGCGGTCATTCATGCAGAGAAACAGAACGATTGAAAACAATTCCTGATAGCGGTCATTGAACGCCTTTGTCAGTTGCGTTTTGGTTGTAGTGGATTTTTATGCAATTCATAGTCATTTAAATATTACCTTGTCAGGCAATACCTTTGATTCGAAACGGGCCGTTAAAAATATACTGAATTGTTCTTTCGCTAATTGCTTTATTTTCATTCTCTGACATACCCACGAAATCACCGATATGGTTCAATGCTGGAAACCAACGATTTGTAAGAAGGTCATTAATACTTTCCGGAAAAATTTCTTGTTTAGCTTCTTCTTTCAGGTAAGGTGGCAAGAAACACATTAGTAGGGATTGGAGACCCAAATGTTTCTTGGAGAGAAAATACAACCAGAACGGAAACTGTCCATCAAGTTTATATACGTAATTTCTTACTTCAGGGATTTCAAATAATTCTTCGGGGTAGTTATTGTACCCATGAAATGCAATATCTATATTCTCTTTATTTGATTGAGCAATTTTTGGTGATTCAATGAGTTTCTTGAGAGTACCAAGTGCTGGAAAAATATCCTCAGACAGAACTTCATCCCTCGAAACGACAACAATCAATGGTTCAAACATACTTAAATACCAAACATTTTACTGGCATCAGCCACGTATTTGTCAGTTGATGTTTGTAATGCTCTTGTAATTTCTTCTAGATTTGCTGTGGAGTCTTGTTTGGCGACAAGTTCTGCAGATGAAAGATAATGTGTAGCTTCAACACGCTCTTGACCGGTGAACGATTCAAATTCGTTATATCGCTTGAGAATAACGGGTGCGATTTGATCAGCTACCGGACCATTATTTTTCTCTGCTTCTTTCATACCATCAATTGCTGAATCAAAGAAAAAATCAAGTGTTGCCCATTTTTCTGTTTTAAGAGCAGAAGCAGAAATGTATCCTAAAGCATATAAATGGTGTGCAAGTGCTTCAGTATAAAGCCAGGAGGATGCACTCTTATTGAGACCAAAACTTTCTATCTCTGAGGGATGGAGATACGCTCCTGTAAGAGAAGCACGAACCCCCCTACGTATGGCTTCTGCTGCTCGTGATTTTTTTCCTAATCCAAACATTATGACCTCCTCATATTAGTTATATACCCAGCATTTTTGCAGCAGCTGCAACAGGTCTTGCCAAGTCAAAGTAAAAGCTATATTCACTTCCGTCGCTAGATTCCACACTGATCATTCTAAGTAATTTTTCTGGGTTATCTGGGGCACCAATAGTGTATTCCATTCCTCGTACACAGCTTTTACCACATTTATCGGTAATAAAATCATCTATTAGAGATTGAGCCATACCCATACTAGCGCAATTTACAATTACGGGTGAGTGTTCAGACAATCCATCCCCGCCGTACATAGGCGGATTATCGGTATATTCATTTTTCTTTTTACTACCGAATATTCGAGAAATAATACTCATGTTTGCATCCTTTTATTTTGCCCTAACGCCTGAATATGGGGCTTGCGTGGAGCGCAGCAGAAAGCAAGTCCCAGCCAGCGCATTTTTGCTGGCGACATAATTTACTTGTTAGGCTTTTCATATGCAAAGAAACGAGCTAACCATTGACCACTGATCTCTATAATTTTCATGATCAGGTATATCACGTAAATATACTTTGCTCCAACTGTCACTTCTGGTTGCCGACTCAATTACCGAGACCGGAAACACATAGTAAACGGGCTCTTTGACTTTCTTTTTGCCATTTTTCGACCCTCGATTTAGGAATACTGCAACAACAAAATCACAATCAAAATTCTTAATTGGAAAACCGCTCGCGCCAGTTTCCCACCGGCTTTTCACTTGTATCATTGCTGATTTGTTCAGCTCAGGATTTGTTGCTACCAGATCGTAGCCTGGCATATTTGTATATGTTTTGTATGATGCAATTCTATTTAGTAGAAGTTGACCAAGAACTAAAAACTCAGCTCCTTCTGCTTCTAATCTAGTATCTAATCTTGGCATAATAATTTTACCAACATCGCGTTTCAGCGGAATTTTTCAAGCGACAGCGCGGCAAAATATCCGACTGAAAACGCCTTGTATGGCTTACTTTGCCTCATTTATACTCGCCTCTATCAATCCATTACTATCAAGAAGACAAGATATATTATGCTTTAACTCAAGATTAAAGCTATTTTTTGCTGTGAATGTACTTGAAACCCTGGTTCTACCATTTGGTGTTTCATAGATTGATAGGTCAATGATTCTTGAAAAATCTACAGTGCTAGGATGAGCTGCATTTGATTTCGCATAATTTTCACAAAGATTTGTTGCCCTTAATTTACTGATGTGTTTTTTTGCGCTTATTTTTATATCTTTTTCGACATCTGATTTAGAGAAAAACACATTAAATACTTTGTATCCCTTTCCGCATGTTACAAAGAATACCGGATTACTTTCACTCCCTTTGCTTCCTGATATATAAGCAGAATAGGGATCGATATTTTTACAGCGTGAATTCTCCCTGTGGATTTTATTAACACCCGTGATGATAATATTTTTGAAGGGTCGTGTTTTTTTATCAAACGAGAAGTCTGCTTCAGTAAATACTTCTTTTCCAGATGAATCTACTTTTTTACCTCTAAGAAATTTACTAGCAACCCAACCACGATGAGACTGGCTAAGCCAATCTGGATCAGTTACGTGAATTTTTGACCATTTACCTTGAGAGCACTCTTCATAAACGGTAACTGAGTTATCAATGGTTATGTAATGAGTTTTCTTAAATATGTTTGTCGCTTTTTGGTTTACAATTTTTTCGAAGTTTGTTCCTGGGCCTTTTCTTACATTTATTCCCGAACCATTAACCTTATAAGTTTTACCAGTTTTAATTGATGTACTTCCACATGATTGGGGATTTTCTGCAAATGTGGTTGCAGGTAACCAAACCATAACCAATAAGACTATAAAATATTGCCCTTTTAATTTGTGCATTGAACTCTCCTTTTTTTAAAGCAACGGCCAAAATTACCGGAAGGCAAAAGCGTAGTGACGAGGTACGAGGAGTGTAGCTTTTGACTTTCCGAGTACATTTTAATTGTTAGAAATATTTATTTAATTTAGTGATTTAATAATGAACTCATGACTACCTTTTCGCTCAAGGTGATAGTCTTTACCACTGCCAATATTGAATGACTCAAAACCCCCTAATTTCATTTCTATTCCTTTAGAGTGCATAAGCTTGATTAATCGGTTATCTTTCTTTTTATCGAAGTCTCTAGAATCATGCTTATTTTTTACATACCAGTAAATATAAGTGTTTGAACCATGAGTTATTGATATTTTATGGCTGGGAAGAACACCTAAACCTGGTTGTGCCGTAGCTTCTGAAATTTCTATATGATCCATTTTATTACCCTTTTTATTTTACTGCTATTTATAATAGGTTTAATTTTTGATGTGAAAATCACTATATGTCTTCTTATCTATCTCGCATAAATTGTTAGACTTTATTATAAAGTGCTCCAATAATGAATGATGCTAAACCCAATAATAAGTAAAGAGCAATAAATATGAAAAGAATATTTCTTTCTTTTACACCTTCAAATATAAGGCTAAGAATAAATGATGAAAATATATAAATTGTGTATAGAAAGAATGCTATTGGTATTGCAACACCAAATGAAACAGCAAGCGAAAGAATTAAGCCTGCTTTTTTGATGGCCATGGGGTTAAATATTAGTGATGCACCTGCTATATAACCTAGTGCATACCAAATTTGTATGAAGTACCTATCATAAAATGATTCGTTTTTAAATTGGTCATTCATTTCTATTTTGAGATTTTCTAACAGCTGAAATCACCGAGAAAACAAGGCGGAAGAAGGCACGACTGTAGCTTTGTTTTTTCCGAGTACATTTTAATTGCTATATTGTTCATATGTAATTAAGTGCAACTTTCTACTGATGCCTCAAATAGGAAATTATGATCAATATCAGAAACTAAATATTTATATATAACACCCTGTTCAATATAAAGACGGTTTACTTTTTGTGTGCAGCCCATATTGTGTATCATATTCTGGAATTTTGTAATATAAGTGCTAAGAGTGTCGCCATCTTTACGTAGCAAAGAAATGAAGTTTGATTTTGTCGTTAGGGCTTTAACTCTCATGGTAATCGTATTTCCTGCAGAAGTTACACCATAAACTAAAGTTAAACTGTTTATTTGCATTGGCAGTAATTTGGCAAGTTCCTCTGCTGCTGATTTAGCAAGTGACTCACTTGATTGTGTTTTGATCCAGATTAAAAAATCTTCCTTGCGTGTTTCATCAGAGGTCGTTGAGGATGGACTAGAAACCTGGCTTTGATTCGAATACCAACCACCGTAAATAAAAATACCTGCTATTAACATTGTTGCGACTAACGCATTATTAAGAAATTTTTGAATTGGTTTTGATCGATTTTTTACTGGAATTTTTGCTATAGATACTGCGATAAGTGCTGTAAATACATATATTGGTATAAACTGAGACAAGTAACTTATGGCTGTCCATACCAATTTTTCTGCTGTTGTACCTGTAAATCCAGCACTAAATGGAAAGAATATCTCGCTGGCAACTGCAAATACTACATAACAGAGCAGTATTCTGATTATTAACCCAGTCCATGTCAGAGACTTGCCATTTATATTATCAGTCATGATAGCTTAATATTGCTTGATTATTGTTATGTTCCATTATAATACTTGCGACCAAATTATATATGATAATCACAGTTTTGCATGTATGGTCATGGCACACTAAAGACAAATATCCTCCATTTCCAAATGGCTGCTATATCAAACAAGTCAATCATAACACCCTGACTAAAAGAGTTCAGACGACCCTATCTAGTTTTGCATCATCACGTAAAACGGCATCGCGGGTAATCGTGAAATTTCCAATATTGCAGTAACTTGTTAACTTTTAAGCACTAAGCATATAGGCACATGATCACTTATTTGCAACCACTTGCCACATTCACCAATTTCCATACTGCTTGACGCGAGTAAATTACCCGACAAAAACACGTAATCGATGTGATATGGTTTTTCTTTTTTTCTGTGCAGGAAGAAAGTTGGCGTGGATTCCTTACCCTGTTCCTCGCCCGTCTGGGCATGATACAGACTGTGAAAATCTAGTTCCTTCAACTCTTGTACTACACCAGAATGACTCCACCACCGATCTGGTTTATCCCAAATAGCATTGCTATTCAAATCACCTAGTATCAATGTATTTGACCTGTTTAAATCTTTTTCATGTACCTGAATATACTTCCAGAGTTGCCCAATATAGCCAAATATTTTATCGTCACCTCCTTTTGTCCAGACGCCAAGTAAATTGTATTTATCGTTCAACTTAAAAGGAAGAAAGAGCTTCAAGTCTTCGGTTTTCCATACAGTTGAGGAATGAAGCTCTTTTAATCCTTCAATTCTAAAGTCGCCGTACCAATCTAATTTGGAGACAGTAGCATCATTTTTAGGAAAAACGCCGATACCTTTGTTCTTACTGGTACCAACCCAAAGATAATTACCGGCCCACTCTCTATAATTCTGTGTTGATAAAGCTGGATCTTCACATTCTTGAATCACATAGAGGTCAGCCGTTAGGGAATCAAGCTCCACTAGTTTTTTTCGTAATGCTCCATTGCAATTCCATGTGACGACCTTCATGGGTATTTAACGCCTTTAGAATGTGGACAGCAGCGTAGCTGCGTACATTCTCTAAATTTACGATACATTTTGTAGTTTTTTAAGTTGTACGCCACTGCCATCAACCCAAGCTGTGAGGCCATTTGCACTACCGCCATGAATTGTTGCGGCAGCAGAACTAGGACTTGAAAACTCAACATCTTTTGTAAAAACATAGGTACCATTTTCAATGATGAGAGATCCTTCTTCTATGAGCTTGTTTCGTTGTACTAAAACGCTAGGCCACTTTTTAGCTGAATCTCTCTCTGCTAATACAGCTTGTGAGCCTTTAAGGACAACTATCCCATTTGGCGTTAAATATCCAGTGGCTTTTAAGTCTTTAATATTGCAACTTAGTAGTTCTTCCTGTTTATCCACTTTAGCTATTGAAGTAGTATGCACAAAGGCTTCAACACCAAGTACAGGTAATACCTGCTGCATTTTTTCTAAAAAAACTTCCATATCTTCTCGGTCTGATTCTGGTAACTTTGCTCCACTTCCCTGATTGTTCATTACAACGGACCGTTCGATAGTGCGAGCAACATCAATAAGCCTACCTTCAATGTATTTGATATGTGCTTTAGTTAAATTTTCGTCCTTAGTAATGAAGAATGTAATGTTATTCCAGAAGTCTTTGGAAAGGTGGTTTTTTACTCTGTCACGAATACACTCAGCCTCGCCGATGTAAATAGCACTTTTATTTGTTTCAGGGTCTGTGCCAGTTAAAAAATAAACACCGGAACTTAAAGACTCTTCTCTAGCAAGAACTTTATCAAACTCACTTCTTGGACCTGATACTGCTTTGCCAGTCCAATTTGACAGTTCGGCAGTACGAAGTCGTTTTGGATCTCCGAATGCGAGAAATATTTTTAGCGTTACTGTTGGCACATTCTTTCCCTAGGTTTAACAGGTGATTATTTTATACGCATGAATATTGCGATATACAACATAACTTTCTGTTTATATTCTCATTCAAAGGATTATTAATCAATGTCAGCTCCTGGCACATACTTGCCGACCATACATGCTTATGGGAAAGACCGCTTTATCAACGAAGCGGACGTTAGGATGCTAACTCCTTATATTCATCAGAATGCCATCCATTTCCTCGAACACCTTGGTGTGTAAAGAGCTTTCGACTTTAATTACAGGTTCTCGACTTTAATTGCCTAGAACAACTGTACGGCATTAGGTGTTGGATTTACATATTTTTGTAACCGTTGAGCAGGCACAATTATTAGTCACTAAGAGGCTTTGGACATAGAATAATGAACGCCCAAATACTGCGATTGGTGAAATACCATCTAGGAAAATACTGAATATAGCTTTACTTAATCCTAAGAAGTGAATATTACGCCTTGTAAATCAAAATCTTCCACTAAGTCTTTTAACTTCTGCTGGCAAAAAAGATAGGCGCAGTTTGAATCGGCAGATTTAAATATCAAGTCGCTTGCATCTTTTGTATCTTTTAATGTTAAGCAATTAAAAATTTCATATTGTTGATCGCCGATCATAATAGGCAAAAACTCACCATATTCCGTAAGAAGATCACCTAACAAACGTTTTGCTTTAGGAGATAACAGCAAAGTTGCATCAATCCAGGTGCAAATATCGGGCACTAAATTCTCGTGACCTTCAATATCTGAAAATTCTGTTTTAAGCAGTTTCCATGATGATGCAAGAGAGATATTGTTTTCACAAAATTCTTGAGCCGAGACATAATCAATATCTTCAGGAAAAACATCAATGAAGTCACTCACTTCAAGATCGAGCTCTTTAAACTTATAACCATCGCGTTCTATTGTATAAATCACTTAATATGTCCTACTTTTTTCGTGCTTCTTGGGGAAGAGTGTTGTTCTGTAACATCATACCTATCATTTTTAGCTCTTGCTTTAATGGTAGCTCTCCTGATTTAGCCCTAACTTTCTTTAAAACCCACGATTCATAATTTTCGGTATGGTATTGCAAATGGCCTAGAGAATTTGGCATTGACCAATGAGGTGTGTGTTTAGAATATGTTGGTAGCCATACGCCATTACTAGGATCGTTTATTCTAATACCGTATAGGTGAATTCTAATCCTTGCTCGAACAGCAGCTTTTGTTTTACCTTTACCAGGCACAATATGATGAGCTGTATGATTACCAGAAGGTTTTGGTATAGGGACTGCTCGCATATACTTTTCTAACTCAGTAGCTCTGCCAGATTGATGATGCTCCTCACCTAACAGTGCCCCCTGCTTTATAGCAAACTCTTTACGACTTCCTTTGGTTGCTGTACGGCCTCGCTCTTGGTAAAAAGCTAATTCAGCCAATACGTCTGTTTTCGTTTCTAGTAGACGCCTTTCATGCTCTAACCACTTATGAGCTTCTTTTAGCTTTTCCTTTCGTTCTTCTTGAACATCTTTGGGAGCATTTTCATATTTGTTAATCTCTTTATAATATTTGGTAGCTTGTTTTTTATGTTGATCAATACAGCTATCAATTTTAGATTGATAAGCATATACCGCGTCATCCTCATCTACTTCATATTTCATAATCACTGTCCTTATTAAAATTTACACACAATCCTGTGATGACATTCCTCCATTGAAGTAGGTAATGCAATACCTCTATACTCACAAGCATCGGAAATACTAAAGTCCTACTCAAAGATGTCAACATAAAAAATTTATCCATAAGCTGTGCTCTACTCTTCTGCAGTTAGGATGGTAATCAGTGAGATACCGGTATAGGATAATGGCTTAATAATAAAAATGGAAATGGAGAACAGGAGTGTTAATACTTACACGTAGTATTGGTGAATCTTTAATGATCGGTGATGACGTTAAGGTTAAGGTCGTTAAGAATAATCACGGTCAAATCCATTTGGGAATCGATGCACCCCGCGAAATACCTGTTCACAGGGAAGAAGTCTATGACAGAATTCAGGCTGAACAATCGGAAGTAAATAATGATTCAAAATAAGTCACTCATTAGCATGCTCTGCATAATTTCTCCGTATTCAGCAGAAGCGTTTTCTGATCGCCTTGAATATTTTAGCTAAATGATAATCACCTCTGATTGTTACAAAACAATATGAATCGACTTATACTACTTATTACTTTTCTAACAGTATCAACGCTGGTATCAGGAAACCAGTCAGTATCTTTTAGTAAAGCGAAGAAGCAGTTAATGAAGATGTATCAATCCCATCCCGAGGTAAAAACCTTTTATTGTGGCTGCGATATAAAATGGAAAGGCAAAAAGGGTTCTCCCGTTGCTGACTCATGTGGCTATATTCCACGAAAGACCTTAACCCGTTCAGGAAAAGAGAATATACGGACAAAACGTATATCATGGGAACACGTGTTACCTGCATACTGGTTTGGCCATCAACTTAAATGTTGGCAGGATGGCGGTCGTAGAGCCTGTAGAAAAAATGAACGATTCCAGCTAATGGAAGGCGATCTTCACAACATGCAACCTGTTATCGATGAATTGAACGGAGACCGGTCAAATTACCGTTTCTCTCTGCTCGAAGGTGAACCACGTAATTATGGACTATGTGATTTTGAAGTTGATTTTAAAGGTAAGAAAGCAGAACCCGCACCTAACGTTCGAGGTGACATTGCCCGAACTTATTTCTATATGTCTGAGCGTTATGGCTTGAATCTATCTAAGCAACAGGAAAAGTTATTTAAAGTTTGGAATAAATCTGATCCAGTTGATGAAAACGAAGTTAAGCGAAATCGTCTTATTAGAGCAATACAAGGTAATGGCAATAAGTTTATTGAATAGCAAATTTGGTCATTAAAATGACAGCGACTAGAATCTAAATTAAAAAAAATGAACAAACAAAATTTTCTATCAGAAGTTCAAGATAAGTTGATCAATATTTTTAATGCTTCAAAAGAAGGTTATAAAGTCCCTGAAGTACAACGATATCGACTTGAAGGGTTTATTCATGCCGGTGTCTTTATGGAGCTTGTCTCTAATGTTGAAATACAAGAGTTAATGAATGAAACCCACCTTTCCATATTCAATATGACTATCGAAGAAAGGAAGCAAAAAAAAGGTGCTGCCTGGAATGATGAGTCTATAGATTACAGACAATATGATATGCCAACATTTGAACGTTAAGGTTTTAAGTTATGTGTATTTTCTGTGACATAGAAACCAGTAGGATCGTAGTTGAAAATGATCTAGCGTATGCTATTTATGATGGTTATCCAGTAACAGAACTACATACACTGATCATCCCCAAAAGGCATGCAGAAACTTATTTTGAACTGACAAAAGAAGAAAGAGATGCTTGCCATCAGTTGTTAGTAAAGTTGAAAGATCAGATCCAACTGGAAGACTCAGCGGTTGATGGTTTTAACATAGGGACAAATAACGGTGAATCGGCGGGGCAAACTATCTTTCACTGTCACATTCACCTTATACCACGTAGGCCTGGTGATATGGATAATCCAAAGGGTGGAATGAGAGGCGTTATACCAGGTAAACAACAATACTGAATAAATCTTATGCAACCTTCCTACGAATACCAAATCCAGTTTTTACAAAACATACAGCGTATCCTGAAAGAAGGTGTATTCGTATCAACTTATAAATTTGCATTACTTCATGCTTTAGCCGATCACTGTATTGAAACAGGCTCTGATAATAATGATGAGCTGACTGTCACTACAAAAACACTGGCTGCAAAGTTTATAGATTTGTACTGGATGCAAACGGTAAAGTTTCCGAATGAAAGTGACTCAGATGTTCTATACCAGAATAATGGTAATCAGGCTGCAATCATCAACCAGATACAGCAGGCAAGAAAAGTTAATTCAAAATTATCTATTTTCAAGTCCCACCAAGAATACCGAAAACTACTAACTTCTGTTTCAAATACTATCAAGCAAATGCCTCTATGGAAACTGCAGGTTGTCAGTGATTCGACTGTAGAGTTTTTATACTTACAGACTGGAAAAGGAAGCGTGATTACACTTATGCCAGGCGTCAGTTATTGCTTCAGAAAATTCTATGGACAAATAACAGATATGATTCACAGTGCCTGGATACGCTGGATACAAAAAGCTTCTAATAACCAGGTAATGTTGGGACAAAACATTAACCTTGAGAGCTTTTTATTTGAATCAAAGCGTTCTAATTTACAACTTTTTATTCCCTTATTAAAAGAAGAACAACACAATAATTGCTTCTATTGTGACAGGCAGATCAGAGGGGCTCCTGAAGTAGATCATTTCATACCCTGGGCAAGATATGCAGTAGATCTAGGGCATAATTTTGTGCTATCACATAAGAACTGCAATGGTGATAAAAGTGATTTTCTTGCATCAGAGAATTTTTTAGATAAATGGGTAAAACGGAACCTAGTTTCAGGAGATATGCTATCTGGTTACTTTGATGATAAGAAACTTACTCATAATTTGAGCACATCTATATCTGTGTCAAAATGGGCGTATAAGCAGTGTTCAGATAATTATGGCTTAGTATGGATAGGTCATCAAAAGGGTTTCACAAAGCTGTCGAATAAGTGGACCTCTATTTTGCAGTCAATAGCTGATTAGTTTATACATTTATCAGCGTGCTATGGCTTGTCCTGGCGAGTAATTAACCATGATCAATCCACCCATACCCGAACCCTCTAAAATCAAAGGATCTGCAACAAATGTAGACACACTGCTGAAATAGTCTTATCAGTAGAACAGAAAAAGCACACTGATAAACTACGTTGTAGTATATGCGGCTCTAAAGGTCAGGATTTGCTTGTCGAATACAAAAATATACTGGGCTCTGGCTGAAAATTTAATGTAACTTAAAACTATCAAAAAGGTTAGCCCAGACTATTTTCAGCCCTAAAGCTGGTATAATTTGAAGACATAAAAGACAAAATAATTGCCATGCTAATAGTTAAAAATCCTAGTAACGAACAGCTTCAAGAAGTCCTCGATCACTCCAAAGATAAAGCAGCTAAATGGATAGAAGAGCCTGAAACAAAAGATAAGTATTTCTGGCCTTCAGATCAGGCTTTTCATGCCGATGTAGCTAAAAAACTTAACATACCAGTATTTGAAAAAGGAATTGCTACTTTGTGAGAAAATTTATTCTCTTTTACCTTGGTAGCCACCCTGATCATCGAGGCCGATATCTATCCGAAATATTGGAACAGGATGATACCTGGCTTGAGGTGACGCATGACTATATCCAATGGTTATTCCCAACAAAAGAATTTAGCAGAGTCACACCAAATTCTCCTATTATCACAAAAGAAATTGAAGCAGCTTTTCTTAATGATGAATTATTGAGAGATCACTTGAAAGCAAGCTTTATCAGATTACTTTCATTTAATGGGCTGAAGTATTTAAACAGTCAGATTATAAAATCATCGAACTGGAATGACCGAAAAGAAAATTGGTTTACTCAAGATACGCACAATAATTTACGGATAACACGAATTCTAAAAAGCTTAATTTGTCTGGGTTTAGAAACAGACGCTCAGCTTTTTTACAATTTTTTGAAAAGCCTTCAACAATCAGAAAAAGATTTTGGTATTACCTCGCTTACCTTGAAATACTGGAAAGAAGCACTTGGCTAAATTAAAGCAATCATTCTGATCTAAATTCAATGCAATTCTACCCGTTTGAATTCAATTATTGATAACCATTATTCCGCTTCACCTTCAGCTATGGCTTCAAATGTTGCATCTAAACTATCTCTTACATTATCAATCCATTCAGTAACCTCTTCTGCTGTTTCTGTTTGCAGGGCAATGTTTTGAATCGATATGAATGTAGATTTCATTGTTTTCAGGTTTCTGACTGATTCTCAACTCATAGCCTCATCTATATGGAACAGTAATTTATCAGAATCAGGAAAACCAAAATTATCTACGACAGCATTTCTTAAATTACCCCACGCACCCTGTAGTTCAGATAGAGCAGTTTTAATATATTCTGTAGGTTCAGTGATAAACGCCATTTTAGAAAACCACTAATCTTGGGTATCTTTCTGTCATTACTTCCCAGAAACCACCACTCCAATCGAAGAAGACTAATAAGGTGGGACGTCAGCACCTAGGCAGATGGACACCACCGGATTCGCTTCCCAGCCATCTTGGGACGACTCACCGAGTTCCAGCGAGCCAACCCCCTCGAATATAATCTCATTTGTTGCATTGTTGTAGCGCCAGTCCATGGACATGCCGATGGCTTAATTTCGATGAACGGCGGCAATATGTCGCATAACTGCCCTCCTCTGCTATTTTTCTTTCTTTTCTAGTCGTTTAC
>Ga0209142_1001462_pt1 | contig 13043 bp, 12 predicted proteins | sample SaaInlV_120m_DNA_FD_184678 | JGI IMG/M metagenome (GOLD analysis project Ga0209142, IMG submission 184678) | Marine microbial communities from expanding oxygen minimum zones in the Saanich Inlet - Saanich Inlet SI074_LV_200m_DNA (SPAdes) (version 2) | ecosystem: Environmental > Aquatic > Marine... | reverse complement strand
CAAGATTAATATTAACGGTACGCGTCAAGCGCTCACACCAATCGGCCTGGTTGGTCCGGTTGATCAGCATAGCTTTTTGCAAATGATTATGGACGGCGTGCGCGATAAAACTGTGACATTTATCAAGATTGATGATCTAAAAGATAGTACAACCATTCCAGAAGACGCCTCTAATAAGTTTGATAGTTTGGCTTGTGGTTACGCAGAAGGCTATAGTTTTAATGAGCTGTTAAATATGCAGGCTGATGCTACCATTCAATCAATCCAAGAGCAGGATAATATCCCTTGTGATGTAATTTCTATTCGCACGGTTGATGAATATAATATTGCCAAAACCATGTTTAGCTATCAACTTTTGGTTTCTTGTATTGGTGCATTCTTACAAATCAATACCTATAATCAGCCAGGGGTTGAGTATGGAAAAATTAATTTAGCTGAAAAATTCACACAGACACCATGAATAAAATTAACAAATGCCTATTTCCCGTAGCGGGCTACGGCACACGATTTTTACCAGCGACTAAAGTTATTGCGTATAAATTCCAAGGTGAAAGATTTGATTGTGTCAGTGTTAAGGGTTTTGTAGTTAATGATAATACTATACTACAAGAAACCATTCTTCATCTTAATGGGCTTAACAACCTTGTAGGTTATCGTTTCTTAGCCGTAGATTTATAAATGTTAACATCTACAGACGCATCAATTTTTGAAATAAATCCTAAAGAGGTTATCTACCCTAAAGATCGTAATGATTTAATTGGTGTTATACGAAATATTCTATCTGACAAAAAGTCATTTACAATGCGAGCAGGTGGCACGTCAATAGGTGGTCAAGCAATTGGTAGTGGGGTGTTGGTCGATATATCGAAATATCTTAACAATATTATTGACTTTTTTGAAGATAAAAAAGAAATTATAGTAGAGACAGGTGTTATTCAAGATGACCTGAATTCATTTCTACAGCCATACAATTTAAAATTTGCACCCGACACATCGACATCAAATAGAGCAATGATTGGTGGCATGATTGGTAATAACTCTTGTGGCTCATATTCTATATTTTATGGCACTACAAGGGATCATATTAAATCGATAGAAGTAATTTTGTCAGATGGGAGTTTGGTTGAGTTTAAAGAGTTGACTGAAAAAGAGTTGGACGATAAGTTATCTATGCAAACTTTAGAAGGTGACATATATAGATTTGTTATTAATTTATTAAATAATAATCAACAAGAAATTTTGGATGCATTTCCAGATGAAAGTTTAATCAGAAGAAATACTGGCTATGCACTTGATGAGTTAATTCGTAAATATAAACCATTTAATAAAAATGGTAAACGTTTTAATTTAGCATCACTTATATGTGGGTCGGAAGGAACGCTAGGCGTTATAGTTAGTGCTACGTTAAATCTAGTAAATCTGCCAAAACACAAGGAGCTAATAGTTGCTCATTTTTCTTCAGACGAGCAATCTCTAAATATAGTAAGAGACCTGGTTAAGCTTAACCCTTCTGCTGTTGAATATATCGATAAACCGACACTAGAAGCTAGTAAGAATAATAATGAGCAGAAGAAGAACAGAATATGGATTGACGGCAATCCAGAATCAGTCCTTATTATTGAATTTTTCTCCTCTTCTTTAAAAGAGCTTAATTCTAAAATAGACAAATGTCAGTCTATGTTGCTTTCTAATGGCGCATATAGCGCTAAATTAATTAATAAAGAAGATAGAAGTAAGGTATGGGAGGTACGCAAGGCAGGTTTAGGTTTGTTAATGGGAAAAGTTGGACCTAGAAAAGCAGTTGCAGTGATTGAGGATGCTGTCGTACCAATAGATAAGTTATATTTATACTATCGTGAAATCAAATCATTAATGCAATCTTATAATGTAAGGGCTGTGTATTATGGGCATGCTTCAGTGGGTTTGATTCATATAAGGCCTGAACTTAATCTGTCCAAAAAGCAAGATCAAGAAACAATGTGTAATATTTCGAAGGATGTCTCAAAAATTGTAAAAAAATACCGTGGATCTCTATCAGGTGAGCATGGAGATGGCAGGATTAGAGCGCCATTTTTAAAAGAACAGTTTGGGGAGATTGTATACCAATATTTTGTTGATTTAAAGCACACATTTGATCCTGATAATTTATTCAATCCTGGTGTTATATTATCTGACAAAAGTATATTAGAAGATTTACGCCCTGTTGTTAGTCAGCAAGAATTAACAACTGCTTTTGATTGGAAAGATGATTTATCATTTTACTATGCTGTAGAGAAGTGCAATGGAGCGGGAGTATGTAGAAAATCTATTGGTGGAATTATGTGTCCATCGTACAGGGCAACTAGAAGCGAAGAGTTTTCCACTAGGGGGCGTGCCAATTTATTAAGGAAGGCTTTATCTTCAAAAGACCCGACTAAAAGTCTTAAAAGCAGAGAACTGAAAGAGGCGCTAGACTTATGTTTAGCATGTAAGGCATGTAAGAACGAATGCCCAGCAAATGTAGATATGGCAAAGTTAAAATCTGAATACTTATTTCAGATTAGAAGTATAGGTAGTTATGTTAAGTCATGGCATATAAAAAATCTAGGGAGTATTTTAAAAATCGGGCTCAAGACCCCAAATACATTTAATTTTTTACAAAATTCATTTCTTGGTAAGAAGCTTATTGGGTTTGAGAGGCAGCCGCCTTTATTGCAAAAAAAGTCATTGAGTGATTGGTGGGATGACTGTAAGTCTAATAATGAAAGTCATAGTGTGACTGTTTGGGTGGTAGCTGATATATTCACCCAATATTATGATGTCAATATTGGCCAAAACGTACTTAACTTATTAAAGAAGTGCAAGGTTAATATTCAGGTTATTTTCCCCAAAAATTCAATTGTGGCCATGATATCTCATGGTCTACTTAATGAGGCTAAAGATGAACTTGAGGTATTATATTCTCAACTTAGTAGCATTTCTAAAAATGACTTTGTTGTAGGTATTGAGCCCAGTGAGGTGTTAGTTTGGCGTGATGAGGCTAAAAATCTAATAGATGGTAAACTTCCTGAGGTTTTGTTATTTGAGGAGCTGCTATTGAAACTAAATAAATTAGAGCTATTACCAAAATTAAACGCATTAACTTCTAAAGTATGGGTATATGAACATTGTCATCAAAAATCTCTAACAGATACAGGTAATCTCATAAAGGTATTGAAATTAATTTCAGAAGGTCAAATGCAAATTATTAATAGCGGATGCTGTGGTATGGCTGGAGAATTTGGTTACAAACATTTAAAAATATCAGAAAAAATAGCGCATAATTCTTTAGATATCTACATGGAGAAGGTTAATACTCAAGACGTATTAATAGCAACAGGAACAAGCTGTAGAAAGCAAATTTTAGATGTATTTAAAATTAAATCGACACATTTGTCACAATTATTTGTTGAATCAATGGAGAGGTCAGATAGTGTTAATGAATAATTGGCTTATCTTTGCAGATATTGATAAGCTTTCAGAGCAATTAGCATGTGATATTCTGGATATTGCTGAAAAATCAATCCAATTAAATGATATTTTTAGAATAGTTTTAGCTGGCGGTGAAAGTGTAACAAGTCTCTATAAAGTTCTAAATAATTCAAAATCTACTTGGAGTAAGTGGCAAGTTTATATAGGGGATGAACGCTGTATGCCATTAAAAGATATAAATAGAAATGACCATATGATTAATAAGATTTGGTTAGATCATAGTAAAATACCAAAGCAAAATATCCACTTTACACATGCTGAATTAGGCCCTGATAGGGCCTCTACTCATTATGAAGATGTGCTAAAGAGTGTAGGAGATTTCGATATAGTTTTGTTGAGTATTGGTGAAGATGGCCACACTGCATCATTATTTCCAAGCCATTTTTATGATGAAAATAAAAGTGTTGTAGTTGAATGCAATTCTCCAAAATATCCAAAAAATAGAATCAGTATGTCATATTCAAGATTTAACCAATCAAGGTATGTTTTTAAAGTGATTAGTGGCCATACAAAGAAAGATGCAGTTGACCTATGGCTAAAAGGAGGCAGTTTGCCAATTGGAAAAATTAATGGCAACTTTGAAAGAGTTTATATTTGTAAAGACGCATTACCCTTATGTATTTAAAAAGTACTTCAGAGGCTCAAACATTAATTATTAATTTATTTGTTTTGTATAGAGGCGGCAATCTAAAAGTATTGATTTTAAGTATATTTAAGAAAATTAGCTTCCTCATAAAGTTGACTTTAATGCTGTCCTTGGTATATTTCTCAATGCTTAACTTTGGAGATAGAAATAATTTTATGTCTGTTTAGTCATTAGTGGATCGTTATCTACTTTTTACTAGGGGTGTCAATATTTCCAAAGAAATTCTGCCAATGGGAGGTGGACCGGGATCTCAAGTGAGATTAATGTACAGTGATAAAATTCCTTTTAATGAGTCAATTTATAATACCCCTTTTCTTGGCGATAGTTTAAATAATGATATTCACTTTCAAAAAGAGTATGTAAGAAAAAGAATGGGTTCTGGACGAGTGATATCGTCACACAATACATATTTAGACCACCCAATTTCATTGGGTATTGTGGGTATTTTAATAGCGATGTTTATTTTACTTGTTTAATTTAGATCGTTATTCATTTATAATGACAAAGTAGTGGAGATATGCCTATTTTTAGATATAATGCTTATTTCTAGTTTTATTTTTTTTATCAAAATTAATTAATGGAAATCAAATATCTTTGAATTTACTCCATACTGATGACCAACATCTTCTCAAAGAGTCTAATCAAGCTTATATCAAATGAATATTAGAGTTGATTGCTGAAATGAAAAATAATTAAATTAAATTATATAAGGAAAATATGATAATTGCAGCTATGTACCCCTGTCCATTTGATGGACAAGATAGGCACGAGTTTAATTCTAGTCTTATTCATGATGATAAAATATATTCCTATGAGGAAGGTAAAATAACTTCGATAAAAAATGACGGAACTCCAAAATTTCCAGAAAGGTCTTTAATGCTTGGGTTTAAGGAGTTGGGTATTCTTCCAAATCAAGTAGAAAAGTGGGTATTTCCTACACCTAAAACAGAGGTGAATATAGAAGATTTTTATTTATTGTTTAGCTGGTATTTTAAGGCTTATGATGGCACGCGTAATGAGTTTGAAGAATGGTATAGAGAGCATGTTTTTTTTGTAGAACATCAATTAAGTCATGCATCACTTGCAGTATACGGCTCAGATTTTACTGATTGTGCGTTTTTATGTATGGATGGTGGTGGAGATTTTGGCGATCAACGTGGCTACGTATTTGGAGAATTTTCAAAAAATAATTTTAATGTAAAGTTTGAATCTACTGGAGTGGATACAATTGCAAATTATCATTCTTTTGTTACTGATGCAATTGGATTTTCAGGTGATGACAATGGAAAAACATCTGGACTAGCGTCTTATGGAGTTGTTCAGCCTAAATTGAAAGAAGATCTATCTAAACTAATCACAATTAGTGAAAATGATGGCGTCAAGTTTAAAAGAAAGCGATTTAGTCAAACTGGTATAAATCTTGAAAAGATTCGTGCCGATTCATATGACAGAACTAAAATATTTAGCCAATTTCCAAGCGATACTAATGTTCTTAGATTATGCATTGAGTATCTTCCTCATGATGTCGCTGCAACAGGTGAGAAAATATTACAAGAATCAGTTATTAAATTAGTTAAATTATTAAGGCAGCATACTAATAAAACTAAAATAGTTTTTAGTGGGGGGTTATTTCAAAATGTTTCCTTAAATAAAGAGTTGCTCAATGTTGGATTTGAAAATGTTTACTTTCCATCGGCGCCATCTGATTCTGGTTTATCATTAGGCGCCGCTTTATATGTAAAAAATAAGGGAATTGATCAATATAAACCGTCTAATATCTTGTCTGCATATTTAGGCCCTTCGTTTTCAAATGTAGAAGTCAAAGAGGTGTTAGATCGACATAGATTAATTTATTGTAAAGATTCGAAAATTGCAAAAACTGTTGCTAAGATACTTTCAGAAGGGAAGACAGTTGGTTGGTTTCAAGGTAGGGGTGAGTTTGGTCCTAGATCACTTGGCAATAGATCGCTGGTAGCTGATCCTAGAAAAATGGAATCTAAAGAAAGAATTAATCAACTATTAAAAAAACGTGACTGGTTTATGCCGTATGCACCTTCAATCTTAGAAGGGGAATATAGCGATTGGGTTGAGCAAAGTCACTATTCTCCGTACATGCAAGTTGCATTTGATATAAAATCTACTATGTCAAGCAAGGTTCCATCGGCAGTACATGTTGATGGAACATCGAGAGTGCACGTAGTTAGAAAATCTGAAAATTTATTATATTGGGAGTTGATCAATGAGTTTAAAAAAATAACAGGTGTACCTGTATTGTTAAATACAAGTTTTAATCGTCATGGAATATCGACAATTTCCACACCACGACAAGCAATAGAGCATCTTTTGGAAGGGTGCATGGATTATTTAGTTATTGATGACTACATTGTTGCATTTGATGATAATCGTATAGTGGCAGATCGATATGAAAAAACTGAACCTGAAGATAAACTCCTTAAAATTAATTCTATTAATAGGTTGGAGGTTTTTAAAACTCATGGTACCGACATGCAAATGTCAAAATATTTGGCTAATTTGGCTAATTTAGTTGGAGCGGATATTGAACTTTCAGATAATAGAGGTATTAAATTTCTTAATAAGGTGTTTAGCATTGACTCTGGACAGCGAGCTATCATTTCTTTAGTTGAGGGTAATAATTTAAATTTAAAAAAAATAATATGAAAAAAATAAAATGTGGAATGAATGGTTTTGGTAGATTTGGATTACACCTTCTGAACTATTACTTAGAATCAGAAGAGGAGAGTGCTTTTGAATTGAAATATATAAATGATGATATGCTAGATATTAATAAAGCGTTGGACATTATCAATAATGATCCATACGTTAAAATATACAATAGATTTCATGTCAGAATTGAAGGGAATCTATTGATTTTTAATGATATATACAAAATAGAATATAGTAACAAAAAATCAGAAGAAGTTTCATGGCTTGGATCGCCTGATATTTTTTTGGAATGTACAGGGCAATATACAGACGCAAATCTTGCGAGAAAATTTAAAATAAAGAATACAAAAAAAGTTTTAATCTCGGCAACATCGATGAATGCAGATCAAATGTTAGTCTATGGATTTAATCATAATGAGTATAAATCGGAAAGTGATGTAATTTCATACGGATCTTGTACTATCAATGCGTTCGTCCCTTTGACGAACTTTTTAGATGAGAAATTTAAAGTTATTTCATCTGATGTGAATGTAATTCATAATGTACCTGCGTATCAGTTGAAAAATGGATATATTGCAACTCCCGGCCTAAAAGAGACGCCAATTAAAAGAAAAAAATGTACTTTATCTCAGATTTCACCTAAGTTATTGAGCTGCACAACAATTGATAATTTTAACGTTAATTACACACTTATTCCATATACAGGAGTATCGATGATTGATTATAGATATAGTTTTAAAAATAAGTTGAATGAGCATTTTTGGAGGATATTGGAAAATGAATGCCTCAATGGAAAACTTAAAGGCCTAATTGCAATCCAAGATAATGATACAGGGCCTGAAGATCATCAAAATACAAAATATTCAGCTGTTATTGTTAAAGAGAATAGCTATATTAAAGGGTGTGATGTATATCTTCATGCATATTTTGATAATGAAAATTCTGTAAATAGGTATTTTGATTTAATAAACTATATTTCAAGCAATATCGAATTAGAGTATTCGTAAAAATGACTATTGAAAAAATAGACAAGTCTACGGTTTATTGCAGATCATGCAATACAGTTGTTAACAAATACACCAGTATAAGAAAAGGCTTTCCTTTGTATATTTGGCCCCTACCCAAAGAAGAGACCACTAGATTGGATGATGTGTTACTTTATGTTTGCGATCATTGTGGTCATATGCAGTTGCAGAAGATGGATCAAGAGTTTATTTCTCAAATATATCGAGATAAGGCTTTTAATATTGAAAATTTTGACCAGAATATAAGTCGTTATAAAATTCTTACAAAAGGAAATCTAAATTTATTTGACAATACTAAAGTACTGGAAATTGGCGGAGGAAGAAATTCCTTTACAGGGGTATTACCTATAGAATCAGAGAAATGGGTTGCGGATTTTAGTGTTGATGAAGATGTATCATTAAACCTAAAGGGTAAATTTATTGGAGATTTTCTTGATTTAGAAATTAGAGAAAAAGATTTTGACTATATTTTCATGTTTCATGTTTTAGAGCATTTTAATCATCCTGGTCTTGCCCTTGAAAAAATAAAAAAGTTATTGAAAGAGAGGGGTAAGCTGATAATTGAAGTGCCAAACTTTTCAGTAGAAAGTGAACAAATACCTTATTACACACTTTTTCATATGCATATAAGTTTATTTACCAAAGAATCATTAATTTCTTTTTTAGGGAGGTACGGTTTTACTTGTAATAATTTTTATATTAATGATAGTGTATTATTAGCCGAGTTTTGTTTTGATGACAATGCTTCCAATGCTAAAATAAATACCAATAGTTTGGCGCAAGTTCATAATCTTGAGAATAATATTAGAAGATATCATTTAATATTAAAGAAAAAATTTAAAGATGTGCGTAGTGGCAGTGTAGCTATTTTTGGCGCCGGAGGCGCTACAACACTTTTTCTTTTTAATTTCCCCTTTTTAATTGATAAGATTTCTTGCGCACTAGATAATGATAAAAATAAAATTGGAAGATTTCTTTGTAATGGAAAAATTCCAATTATTCACCCTGGCGATATTGATAGAAATACAGTAGACTATATAATTGTGTTAAATAATAATCATATAGGTCTTATGGTAGATAACACTTTTAAATACATTAGCATTGAAAAACTTTAATATGAGCAATAAAGAAAACTTAACAAACGAAATTATGGTTATTGTAAAAAACCTAACTAAATCTAATAATATTGATAAAAATTCTACGCAAGATGCTATAGCACAATGGGATTCATTGGCTTATATGTCTATAATTTCAGAAATTGAATTAAAGTATGCTATCTCCATTACTCAAGAGAACTTTATGAAATTCAGTTCTATACAGTCAATTGTTAATTTAATTTACGTTCAAGATTAAGAGTTTATATAGCTTGAAATGAGAAGTATAAATGCTTTTTATGGAGCTCCAGTATTAGTTATATTTTATGTCATTTCGTTATTTTTAACAAATTTTGGATTTGGCTTAGAGATTTATTACACAATAGCTCTTTTTTATAGTTTGACGCATTTATTTTTTAGAAAAAATTTAAGATATAAAGGAGTTAAAAATACTAAACATGCTATTCTTTTGCAATCCTTATTGATAATATATGTAGTTTTTATCTATTTAATCCATGAATTAGGTCTAATGGAAAGGATTTCACCGGTTTATTGGGAGCTTAATTCTTCTTTAAAATATTTATCGATAGCATTTTCATCAGTTGTAATTTTAATCGCTCAAAAAGAAGAATTAATCAAGAGTCTAATAATAATAAAATATGTTTCATATTTTATTATTATTGCATCTTTCTTGTTCTATATACTACCAAATAGTTTTAATTTTCTTGCATCGGATGCCGCATCTAAATATAGATTTAATGGCGGCATTAACTCTTACATTATTGCAGGCCAGTTTTTAATAGCGGGTTGTATTTCGCATCTCTACTTATCTAAAAATTTAACTAAAGGTAGTGTGTTCTTATGGTTAGCATTATTTATGTTTGCTGTTATTGCAACTAAAGACAGAACTTCAATTCTATCGTTGTCTATTGTTTATCTGATATTGATTTATCGATCAACACTTATTTATCCTATCTTTTTATTTAGAGTTCGTAGAAGTATTTTTATCATTTTTCTAACCTTTTCAAGTTTATACCTTTCATTTTATCTATTTCAAAATACCAATGAAAGCACCATTAAGTCAACAATGCATCGCATAGTATTGTCAGTAAGATCTTATCAACTATTTCAGGAGAGTTTTCCCATCGGATTTGGACCTGGAACTCAAGCTAAATTGATGTTTGATAAAGACATTGTAGAATTTGGCTTGATGGGTGGCTTATATCAAGATAATATCAGCCATGAATTGAATAATTTCCATAGTTTTATTAATACTGATAGGGTAGTAAGTCCACATAACACATATTTTGAATATGCAACACCCTTTGGCTTCTTGGGATTGCTATATATATTGGGTATACTATCGGTCCAATTAACCTCCATTAAAGATATTTTCATAAAGAAAGATAATTCAAATGTTTTCTTTGATTCTTTTGCTGTAAGTAGCCTTATTTTTTTCAATTATAGTTCGTTAGGTGGTTTCTTTTGGATTTATTTAATTTACTATAAAGTCTCAAAAGATAAATAAATTAAGAATTTTATATATAAAATAATTTAGTTAAATTTTAAAAAAAATAGGAGTTTTTGGATGAAAAAAGTTTACGTATCAATGATTGCAGATTTGTTACATGCAGGACATGTTAATATTTTAAATGAAGCGTCAAAGTATGGCAAAGTAACTGTTGGATTGTTGACATCAACAGCGATTAATGAATTGAATGATGCGGTGTACCTTAAATACCAGCAGCGTGCAGATGTTATCAAGAGCCTTTCAATGGTAGCAGATGTTGTGCCACAAGAAAGTGCAAGCTACAAAGACAATCTTGCCAAGATAAGGCCTGATTTCGTGGTTCATGGTGATGACTGGAAGGATGGCAAGCAATCTAAATACAGACAAGAAGTGATTGATTTGTTGAGTGAGTGGGGAGGGGAGTTGATAGAAGTGAAATATAGTTCTGACATCAGCGATAAAAACCTAAAAAATCAGTTAATGAAACTGGGTGTGACTACCGTGCATCGTCTTGGTCGTTTGAGACAGCTGATTAAGAGCAAGCCTATCGTTCGTATCTTAGAAGCCCATAACGCACTCAGCGCCTTAATTGCAGAGAATACAGTAGTTGAGCGCAATGGTGAAGATGTAAGTTTTGATGGCATTTGGTCTAGTTCATTGACGGACTCAACAGCAAAAGGAAAGCCTGACATTGAAGCAATTGATATGACTTCACGCATCAACGCCGTAAATGATGTGTTTGAAGTAACCACTAAGCCAATGATTTTTGATGCTGATACAGGTGGAAAAACAGAGCATTTTGAATTTACCGTTAAAAGTTTGGAGAGAACTGGGGTTAGTGCTGTTGTGATTGAAGATAAAACAGGGCTTAAAAAGAACTCTTTATTTGGTAATGATGTTACACAAACCCAAGATAGTATTGAAAACTTTTGCAATAAGATTTCACGTGGTAAAACTGCCCAAATTAGTGATGATTTTATGATTATAGCTCGTATTGAGTCACTTATTTTGGAAGCGGGTATGGAAGATGCTTTAATTCGAGCAGAGGCATATATTAAAGCAGGTGCTGATGGAATTATGATCCATTCTCGTCACAAAGATCCAGCAGAAATTATGGAATTCATGCAAAAGTTCAGAGTAACCGACACAATAACACCGGTACTAGTTGTTCCAACTAGTTTTAATGCAGTAACAGTTGAAGAATTTATCGATATGGGTGTGAATGTTGTTGTAACAGCAAATCATATGTTGCGCGCTGCTTACCCGGCAATGTTAAATGTTGCAAAGTCTGTACTTGAAAATGGTAGAAGTCTTGAAGCTGAACCAAACTGCATGAGTATTAAAGAGATACTAGAGTTTATTCCTGGTACAAAATAATGGCGCTTAATACAGTAGATTTTGTTAATGCTTTAATAGAGAATAATTACACACATCTGTGTGTTGTGCCTTGTAGTTTTGCAAAGAATGTCATTAATGAAGCGATTAATAATGACAGTATAGAATATTTGCCAGCAGCGAGTGAAGCTGTTGCCTGTTCTATTGCTGCTGGACTCAAAATGGCAGGTAAAAATCCAATTGTAATTGTTCAGTCATCAGGGTTAACTAATATGGCAAGCTGTATTACCAGTCTTTTAAAGCCGTATGATGTCACCTTTCCAATTCTCACAAGTTGGCGAACTTATAAAGAAGGTGATAGTGAGATACAGCACCAGCACTTGGCAACAGAGTTGCCAACACTAATTGCTGCTTATGGATACCAGCAGCATATTTTGGATAATCAAGATTTAGATAATGCCATTTCTCAAATTAATGATTGTAATAAAACTCATACAATTTGCGTTATTAAAAAAGATAGTTTTGATAAAGTTAAGTTGAAAAATGAACATGTACTTGATTTATCGGCTTACACACCTAGAAGTAAGTTCCTAACCTTGTTGAACGAGAAATTCAAGGGCAAGAATGTTTTATTCATCGGTACGACAGGTAATGCTGCAAGAGAAATGTATAGTTTCATGCCTGATACAAACAATTTCTATATGGCAGGCAATATGGGTGGAGCGTTGAGTGTTGGCTTTGGCGCAGCTAAAGCAGGTAGGAAAGTCATTATCTGTGGCGGTGATGCTGAATTTGTTATGCATATGGGTGGCTTAACTACAGCTGGTAGATATGCGGATGAAGTCGATTTAACTTATATCTTATTTGATAATGAGCAAAATAAATCCACAGGAGGACAGAATACATACCAAGGGCATTTAGACTATATTGAAATTGCCAAGAGCTCTGGATTTAGTTCGAGTGGAGATATTATTAAGACAGTAGGTGATTTTGAATCAACTATTAAAGATATTAATGGATTAAAATTTATACATGTTAAGTGTAATATTGATGATGAAACTCCTAGGCCGCCAATAGATGTTGTAAAAGTTAGAGAGTTTAACAATGGATGAGTGGAAGCAGATTTGGAATAAAGATGAAAGAATTAATAAAATAATTCTTGAAGGTTTAATTAAAGCTGATGGTTTTGATAGTGGGGCAGGAAGTTTTACTGTTGATGACTGGATAATATATACAAA
>Ga0209142_1001450_pt1 | contig 13136 bp, 10 predicted proteins | sample SaaInlV_120m_DNA_FD_184678 | JGI IMG/M metagenome (GOLD analysis project Ga0209142, IMG submission 184678) | Marine microbial communities from expanding oxygen minimum zones in the Saanich Inlet - Saanich Inlet SI074_LV_200m_DNA (SPAdes) (version 2) | ecosystem: Environmental > Aquatic > Marine... | reverse complement strand
TAAAGTAAATAAGGCAGGCTCTACCTCTACACATACAGACGTAACTAGAACTTCTGGTGGTGACTATTCAGCAACAGCACAAGGTGGTTGGAACGGTGGTATCTTAGGTGGTGTTGCTATTCTTAACAACGGTAGTGACGTACCACAGATGTTAGGTGAGAGTCCTACTTATTGTCAAGACCTTAGTAACTGGACTGTTGGACACACAGCTAAAGTTATTAGACCATTCAAGAGATTTCTAGTTGCATTAGATAAGACAGAAAGTGGTACTAGATATCCCTTCAGAGTACATTGGTCACACCCAGCAGAAGGTGGTACAGTACCAGTAACTTGGGACTCATCAGACGCTACTAAGGATGCTGGTTATGTAGACCTATCACAATCTAATGGCTGGGTTAAAGATTGTTTACCTCTTAAAGATACAAACATCATATACAAAGAAGATTCAGTATGGGCTATGGATTATTCAGGTGGACAATCAATCTTTTCATTCAGACAAATATTCAGTGACACAGGTGTACTAAGTCGTGAGTGTGCTAAAGCATATGAAGGTGGTCACTTTGTGGTTGGTCTTGATGATATATATATTCACGATGGTCAAACACGTAAGTCAATTGTAGACACACAGATTAGAGATGAGCTATTTAACTCACTACATCCTACACATAAAGAACGTACATTTGTAGCTCCTGATTATAAGAATAATGAGATGTGGGTATGTTTTGTATCTCTTGACAATTCAACAGATGCATTTGTAGACAAAGCATTTGTGTGGAATTGGAGAAACAATACTTGGTCTAAAAGAGACCTACCACACGTTAATTATGTTGCTTGGGGAACAGTTGATACTACAGACAGTGCAGCTTGGACAGGTGCTGGAACTTGGGCAGCATCAACAGACCCGTGGAATAACCCTATTAGACAACAGATGCTATTTGCGGATGTAACTAACTCTAAGATATACCTACAAGGAAGTACCAATCAGTTTGACGGTACAGCATTTAATTCTTGGGTAGCTAAAGAGGATATGGCACTAGGCACTAGCTCTAACAAATCAATTGAGAAGATTGTACCTATCATTGAAGGCACGGGTTCTGTCAACTTCTACATCGGACATAAGTTTACACCTAAGACATCCACTACGTGGAAAGGTCCTTATGTGTTTACACCAGGAGTACACTCAGAGATTCCAGTGAGAGCTACAGGTAGTTATATTGGTATCAAGATTGAGTCAGAAGATTCAAACAGTTGGTCACTAGATAACTTAGAGATTCATTGGAGACCTTCGGGTAAAAGAGGTAAAGGTGTCTAGTAGATATACACCGTCAACAGTGCCTGATAGTATTGAGGACTTAAAGAAGTTCTTACAGGAAGAGTTTAAACTAGTTGCTACAGCTAACAACAACTTAGCTGACGGTAATTCAGAAAAGGTATATGTTGAACCACCTAAACCAAGAGCTGGTGATAAGAGGTACGCAGATGGTACTAATTGGAATCCAGGTCAAGGTGAAAACTTATATTATTATGATGGTACTAATTGGATAGCTTATGCAGGTGGTTCAGGTGCTGGTGACTTTGCACAGATAGATGATACGACTATACATACAGCAAGCTCAGTAGATACACCAACAGCAATTACTTGGAATACTGTGCCATATTCACAAGGCATAAGTGTTAACTCAACAGATACATCTAAGATAGAGTTTACAAATAGTGGTAAATATTATATGCACTTCTCTTGCTTGTTGGAATCTAACAGCAGTAGCAATAAAGAGATATGGATATTCCCTAGGATTAATGGTACAGATGTTGATGGTTCTACTATATATCATACACTAGCAGCTAACGGTCATAAACGTACTTTATCTAAAGGTGGTATATTTGATGTAACTGCAGGTGATTATTTACAGGCTATGTTTGCAGTGGATGATACAAACTTAAGATTAACGACACAAGCAGCAACATCCTTTGCCCCTTCTGCGCCTAGTACATCTATAGAGATTATACAACTAAGCCAATGATACACGGAATACAATCTAAAGATGTTAATGATGCTTGGCAGTATGCTGAAGAGTTTTTAGAATGGCGAGAGGAAGTAGATGAACTACTACATAGATTTGGTAGAAAAGGGTGGGGTAATTACCTCAAAGATATTAATTATAATGAACAAGTAAGAATGTTCTCAAAAGAAATTGTGTAAACAGTTTCACACAAGGAGTCAATTATGGCAGAAGTAACAACAATCGAACCGTGGTCAGGTGTAAAGCCCTATATAACAGAAGGATATGCAGAAGCCAGTAACTTATATGACAACTACCAACCGACTTATTATGGTGGTGAAACACAGGCTGGATTTAGTCCTGACCAAGCTGCTGCACAAGCAGGTATAAGAGATTGGGCTACTACAGGCTCACCTACAGTGATGAACCAAGCAATGGACGCTTATGGTTATGGTACTGGTTCATCAATATTAGATGTAGCTAATAACCCATACGTAACAGCTATGGCACAGGCAGCTGCAGACAGAGCATACAGTGGTCTAGGTTCTCAGTTCGCAAACATCAGAGGTGGCTCTCTTCAGTCAGGTGGTTATGGTGGTGGTAGACAAGGTATTGCAGAAGGCAACGCACTTGCTGGTGCATATGACTCTGCTAACAGAGCTTCTGCAGACATCTATGGTAACGCATATAGTCAAGGTCTAGGACATCAAGCCAGTGTGCTTGGTATGACTGGTGATATTATGAATGCTGGATTCAAACCATACAACGAACTTAATAAGTCAGGTGCTATACAGCAAGACAGAGAACAACAACTGTTAAAGGATGCACAAGCTAAGCATAACTGGGAACAGGAGCAGCCATACCAACGCTTAGGTAACTATATGGACATCATTACAGGTGGTGGTTCTGGTGGTGGTGGTGGTGGTTATGGTGATACTACTGCACCTGGACAGGATTGGATGGGTAAGGTAGGTGAAGGTATTAAGTTATATGAGGGTTTATCTAACATCTTTGACTGGTAACAACACTATGGTAATACAACAGAACGTAGGATTATTAGGTGGAACGCTTCCAATAGTAAATACTACTGGTGCTACTACTAATGTAGGACCTTTTACTGGACAATCAGTAGTCAATCCAACACCAACTTATGAAGGGGGTGTTAGGTTAGGTGGTGGTCTATTAGATATACCTGGTATAAATCACGGTGGTACTCCTTTATTATCTTATGGTAACAGAGATTATCAGTATGGTTCAGCACCACTATACAACAGTCCTGCTGACTACTCTATCTGGGGTACACCAGTAGGTGCACCAGGAGCTAGTATGCCACCTGGAACAGCTCCTGACTTTGGAGGATTCGTTCCTGGTAAAGTTACTCCTAATGTACCTGATGTAGTTGGTGCTGCTCCTGTCGTACCTGGTGATGGTGGTGGTGACAACTCTTATGCACCAATAGAGTCTAGCCCTGATACTGATTGGACTAACCCTGATGACTGGGTCACAGGTAACATTGCACCAGGTGACGCACTTCTATTGAATATGCTTGTTCCTGGTATGGGTACGGTTGCTCAAGTTCTTCAAGGACTAGTAGCTAGAACCAATCCATTTACAGGGGAAATTAGTTATACAAGACTTCCGTGGTATGATGGTTCTGCTGGTGGTGGTTATGGTTATACTAAAGATGATATTAGTGGTGGTTGGGACGAGAGTTTTGATGACTATAACACAGGTGATTTATGGGCTAAAGACTCATCACTTAAACAAATAGCAGCTGACATATTAGGTTGGGGCACAGCAACTTCTGAGCTAACGCCTGAAGAATCTGCAGCTATGGATGAAGGATGGATTAAAGGTCCTTGGGAAGGAACAGATGTATATAATGCTTCTCTTGAGGGATATAGAGAAGAAGAGAGACTTAATATTGAAGCGGCAGAGCTTGAGGCTGAGTTAGAGGCAGATAATGCCGCTGAAGCACAGGCTGCACTTGAGCAACAAACACTAATTGATAATATTGTAGGCTCAGCAGCTACGTATGATGCAGAGGGCAACCTAGTATCAGAGGCTACAGGAATTAATGCGCTTATTGCGGACAGTGCAGATGCTACAGAGCTGACAATAAGTGAGTTAATGGATGCTATGTCAGACACTATTAGTGGTAATCAAACACTAACTGACAAACAAATGAGTACAATATCTGATGCTATGGATGAGATTTCACTATCTATTGGTGATAATGAGAAGCTTACAATACAGCAACAGTCTGACTTATTAGCAGAGTTTGAAGAATTATCAAATGACCTATTTGGAGCTGATGCTATATACGATACGGAGGGTGTCTTAATATCAGATGCCACCGCTGGTGTCCTCTCCTCTATGCAAGAGTCTATAGAGAGTAATCAGCTCACTACTGCAGACCTTGATGCCTTAGGTATTACTATTACTGATGACCAGATTACCGCAGCAGACCTAACTACCTTAACTGAAAACATCTCAGAAGGTATGGTTACTGTAACGGATTTGGAAGATGTAGGTTTAGACATTAAGGACTTCTTAGTGGGTACTCCTATTGAGACGGATGCTGAAGGTAACATCATAACTGAGGCTACTGTAGGTGCTTTAGATGAGCTAGGTATGTCAGTACTTGATAACTCTATTACAGCTGACGATATTCTTGAGCTACAGCTGAACATCCTAGACGGTATAATTACCGTAGATGATTTGGCAGCTGTAGGTTTAGACATTAAGGACTTCTTAGTAGGCACGGATGCTGTCTTAGATGCTGAGGGTAATGTAGTTACAGAAGCCACAGAAGGTGCACTTGACCATCTCAATACCAGCATTAAAGATGGGCAGATAACCACTGCCGACTTAGATGCCTTAGGTCTTACAATTGAAGATGGTATGATTAGTCAAACAGACTTAGATGCTCTTGAGTTGAACATCCAAGATGGTATGATTAGTCAGGATGACTTAGATGCTCTAGGTCTTACAATTATAGATGGTAGACTTACAGTAGCAGACCTAGAAGCGTTAGGCACAGGCATTACAGATAGTATGTTGACACAAGAACAGCTAGATGCTTTAGGTATTACTGTTACTGATGCTATGTTAACAGAGGCTCAACTAGAAACCTTAACTAATAACATCATTGGTGCTGAGGCAGTCTTTGATGAGGAAGGTAACTTAATAACAGAGGGTACTGGTCTTACAGGCATTATTAATACTGAATTTGATTCTTCAGCAGAAGGTCTTGAAGGCTGGATGACTGAATTAGAAACATTATCTTCAACAAATCAGGACTTAACTGATACACAATTAACTAACATTACTGATGCTATTGATGAGATGTCATTAGCTATTGGTGACAATGCTGACTTAGATATTCAAGAACAAGCAGATATGCTGGCTCAGTTAGAGTCACTATCTAACACCTTCGCACACCCACTAGCTGATTACTTTGATGCTGAGGGATACAACGTATTGGGTGAGGATAGTGAAGGGTATGATAGAGAAGGATACAATAACGGGTATGATAGAGAGGGTTATAACGCACAAGGATATGACTACTCAGGATATGACTCTGCTGGATATGATTCCTTTGGTCTTGATAGTGATGGATTTGATGCTGATGGATATGATGAGCTAGGGTTTGACCTTGGTGGTTATGATTCATTTGGTTATGACATTAATGGTTATGACACTTCTGGCTTTGATGCTAGTGGTTATAATGTTAGTGGTTATGACTCCACTGGTTATGATTCATTTGGTTATGATAAATATGGATATGACAACACTGGATTTGATGCTGATGGATATGATGAACTAGGATTTGACCTTGGTGGTTATGATTCATTTGGTTATGACATTAATGGTTATGACACTTCTGGATATGATGCCTCTGGATTGAATCCTATTGGTAATACAGAGTCTCAACAGACTAGTGCTGACAGTGTATCAAGTGGTTCATCTAGTGTTAATGGTTCTGACTTTGCTTCTGTAGATGAAGCAACAGCAGTAGCTAACCACGGATTTGGTTCAGATGAACACTTTGCTGCTATAGATGCTGCTGCTGATGCAGGTGGTGACTCTGGTGGTGGTTCTGATGACAATAGTGGTGGTTATGGTGACTCTGACTCTGCTACAGATATGGATGCAGATTCAGGTTGGTCAGGTGCTGACAGTGACTTTGATGATAGTTCAGGTGGTGACTCTGGTGGTGGCGATGACTCAGGTTGTTTCATAGCAGACACTTTAGTTACAGACTCCACTGGTAAAGATAAAGCTATATCTGAATATAAGATAGGTGATAGTGTTATGTCTATAGATGGCAAGACAGCCAACAAAGTTAAATATATTGAAGTTATGTCTTGGGATGATGAATATGAACTGTATTCCCCAACAACAAAGCTCAAGCCATTCATTACTAAGAATCATCCTATTAAGGTTGAAGGTAAATGGGTCAGTGCTGATTTAGATTATACAGAAAGAAACCACCCTTGGATTGATGCTGTAGATATTGATACACCTGTCATTAAGAAAGGTAAAGGTATTGTAGTTTACAACTTATGGGTTGATGGTGACAATACATATACTGTAAATGGCTATGACACAGAGACATTAATAGGTGATGGTGGTGTTGTCAGACAAGGACTAGAGTATGGTAATATTAATATGGAAGATTTTAAGAACATTATAAAAAGCTCATTGTCTTCCACACCTGAAGTTACATATGGTATGCACATTCTTAATATGGCTCTTGCCTTCATTACAAATAAAAAGGCTAATGGGTTTATACTAGATGTGGTATTAGGTAAAAGGAAATTTATACCACTTGATTTATTAATATACTCGGTAGGTAAAACAGCTATACTACTTAAAAACAAAGATACACAAATGAAACTAACTAACAAACTAATACCTCAAAGGAGATAAGTAAAATGGACCAAGAATTAATTAAGCTTGCACAACAAATTATGCAGCAGAACCCTGGGATGACACCTCAACAAGCACTACAAGAAGCAAAGAGAATGTCCGCAGGAGAACGCTCTGAAGACTTCACTGGTGGTCAAGCTAGAGAAGCAGGAAGATTAGGTCATATGGCTCAACAACAGTATGCAGCTAAACAAGCACAGCAACAACAGCAGAGACAGCTTGGTTTACTAGGTGGTAATCAACAGATGCCACAAAGACAATCACAACAGCCTGGTTTACTAGGTGGCAATCAACAGATGCCACAAAGACAAGCACCTCATCCAGGTATTCAACGCCCACCAACACCAGGACTAAGGGGTGGTAAAGATGCAGCTTGGTGTGCTCAAATGGGTGGAACAATACAAGGTGGTTCTTGCGTAATTAGTTTACAATTTTAGGAGATAGATATGCCTTGTTATTTTAATGGTCAAATCACTGGAGACGATAGGGTCTCTTGTTCTGCAACACCAGGTAAAATCTGGCAGTCTGAACCCTCACTAATGTATGCCCCAACTACGGGACAAGGTGTTCCTATGGCAGGAACTACTGAAGCACCTATGCAGAACTTAACAGCATATATGATTCCAGGTGCTGGTCCTGCTAAACAGGTGGCAACTAAGGCTCTTCCATATGTTAAGAAAGGGGTACAAAGCTTATTTACTAAGCCTGGTGTAGTTCAAAAGACTATACCAAAGATGAAGCAAATGGCTGATGGTACTGTGAAGCAGATAGGAACTAAGACAGTGGATAAGGCAGGTAGAGTAATGTCTGTACCTAGAGCTTCTGCTACTGCTATTGGTGCAGCTGGGTTATATGATAATGCTGTTTCACCTAATCCATATGGTGGTGCTGGTCCTGTTACGGACAGGCAGGTAGTTAACAGACAGGATGCTCCTAACATATTCAATCAAGGAGCAGCAGGTCAGCCACCTTCTCCACCTCCTCCACCTGCTAGTAGTTACTGGAGTGACACCTGGGACAGAGCTAGAGCACCTGCTGCTGGTGGTTCTGGTGCGTGGGACACAAACCTATACCGCCTTGGTGAGCAGATGTCACATATGGGCACACCTCTTTCTAAGAGAGGCAAAGGACCAAGTGATAGGTGGACTACTGCTAACACAGCAGCTAACACACTTAAGGCTTCAATCAATAAAGCTAATAAACCTAAGGTTACTAAGCCATTAATAGTTAGTGCAGCAAGCATTAGCCCTTATATAAACACTGCTCTTATAGAAGAGTTCTCTTCTACTATGGGCTTTGGTGGTATGAGTAAGGCTGAGATGGATGGAGAAGCTAAGCTTATGGCTGAGAATGTTAGGAAGAGAGTCAAAGCAATTGAAGATAAATACCCTGGAAAAAGGGCAGACATTAAGAAGATTGCTGATGATGAGCTTGCTAAATTTAGAGTTAGATATAATAAATAAATATGCCTATACAAAACTATAATCAATTTGTTGAAGAGGATGAGGAAGACTTCCTACTAGCTGATGACACTGCTCAATTAGATACAGTAGATGATACTGCATTTCTTTTGGCTGAGGATGACAGTAAGCTATCGGTAGAGGATGACAGTTCTTTCTTACTTGGGACTGATGGTCAACCAATAGGAGGCACTGGGCGTAGTATAAGTCCTTGGGAATTAAGTGAACAGAACCTTAAGTCTTCTTATGCTAACATTGATACATATGCTAAGAAGATGGGTATTACTTTCCCTGAAGCATATAGTGACTGGGCTAAGACAGTAGGTCCTGAAGCCGAGAGAGCTAAAGAAGGTTATATTCCTAAGTATGGCAGTGATATTACTCAGGTCAACTGGTCCGACATACCTGGCTTCCTTAATGAGAAGGTACAAGAGAACGGATACCTTATGTCATTACAGGCAGGTGGTGGTTGGGTTGCAGGTAAGTTAATGCAAGCCCCTAATCCATATGCAAAGCTTGCTGGTACTGTACTAGCTGCTGCTACCTTTGCTGCTCCTGCACCTATGCTTATTGATGAAGCAGTACAAACACACGCACAAGAACTAGGTATTCCTGTAGAACAAATGTCTGCAGCACAGCTAGACAACGCAACAGTAACTGGACTAGAGAACCTACTAGCTGCTGGTCTACTTCCAGCTAAGTTTATGAAGGGTGTTAATCTACCTGATATTAAGAACTCTAAGGATTTATTCAAACACCTAACTACTACAGACAAACAGAAGTTCCTTACTCAACTAAGAGAAGGTGCTAAGTATATGGGTCAGTCTGCACTAATTGAAGGTGGTTCAGAACTTGGTGAGACAGCTAACATATACCGCACATCTGCATCAGGACTTGGTGGTCTTGATAGGGGTGAGGCAGCTACTTCATTCTTTGTAGGTGCTGCTGCTGGTGCTCCTATGTCTGCACCTAGTTCTGTCTCACAAGGCAGAGCGTACAATAAGTTTAGAAAGGAAGGTGAACAACACCTGAATGCATTAGACAGAGAAGCATTATTACAGTCTGGTCAGGACTACAACAAACAGTTCCAAGAACTAGCAGCTAGTGCAGACGGTGACTTCTCACCTACGTTTGACGTAACCCCTGAACTATTTAATCTACCTAAGCAAGATACTGGTAAGTTAAAGTTGTTTGGTAGAGGTCTATCTAAGATAGGTTATAAACGTTCTACTGATATGTTTGAAGATATGTTCTCTAAGGCTAAGACTGGTAAGGATGTTGACCTAATACGTAAGAAGCTGTTTGGTAGGTTTGGTGAAGTGGAGTCTGGTTCAGGTGAAGCTGGTTATGGTGCTACATTCAACACACGTAGACATCTTAATGTAGGACAAACCATAAACAAATTTAATACAATACACCGCAAGTGGGCAAGCTCCACTGTAGGTGCTGGTGACTTCTTATCTAGTGTGCCTGAAGTTATTGATAACTATGTTGGTGCAATACTAGAGAACAAAGATGTAGCTAAATATAGAAATGAATTAATGCAGTCCAAGTGGGCTGCTGATGTAGACAATATTACTACTGATGCCAACACACTTAAAGGTGAACTTAAAAACACATTAGGTATGCTTAGGAAGAGTGGTCTTCAGGTTGGTGAGCAAGAGAACTATAAGCCAAGAGCTTATGACAGAGATTCAATTAAGAAAGACAAAGAAGGATTCATCAAATCACTCAAGGAAGATGTTGGAGTCACAAGTGACGAACAAGCTGAGAAGATGTACTATGCTTTCTTAGATGGTAAAGACCCTTCCATTATGACATCCGAACAGATTAGGTCTGCAGGTACAGCTGGTAAAGGTCAAGGCAAACGAGGGTTTGAGAAGAAGAGGGGACATAAGTTTGACAATATAAACAAGAAGTTCCTGACTGACTCTACCTTTGGTGGGCTGCAAGATTACTTTATCAATGCAGGTACAAGAGCAGCATCAGCAGAAGTGTTTGGTGACAAAGGTAAGAAGTTACATAAAGATGTTAATGAAGCTATTAAACGTAAGCTTATGACACCTGAACAGGCTGATACTATTTGGAAGATGTATGATGCTGAGCACCATTTATACAATAGACCTAGTAGTCCTGAAGGTGAGGTTGCTCACGAGGCTATGAAGATAGCAACTACAGCAGCAGCTGTTACGTACCTAGGACTAGCACCTATCTCATCTATCACTGAGCCTGCTTGGATTAGTGGAAGAGTTGGTGTTGCTAATATGTTAAAGGCTACACCTACTGTTGCTGCTCATATGCTTAAAGGACTTAAACGTACTATGTTTGCTGGTAAGGTGGGCACAGAAGCTGACCTATCATTTGGCAGACAGTTAATTAACGCACTTGGTATGGCTACAAACCCTAGGGAATCTGAGAAGATGAACAAGATGTTTGCTGGTGACAAGAATATGTTTCTTAACAATTACTTTAGAGGTCCAGCTGGTTTGTTCCTGACACAATACACAAACCTAGTAAGGGTATGGACAGCTACTGCTGGTCTTAAGATGATTCAGTCACACACTAACAAGATTAACAGAATGAAAGGCAGGGAACTAGCTGGTTGGACTAATGAATTGAAAGAGAATGGTATGACCGTTAATGACTTCAAACAGATGACTAGATTAGGTAAGGGTAAGATTGATTTCCTTAATGAAGAATACCTAGACATTAGGTTTACTAAAGATGACGGTACTAACATAAGCATTAGAGATGTACTACACCCTTGGTTACGTAAGATTACTACAGATGTAGCACTTGAACCTGGTGTAGGTAACAGACCTCTATGGATGTCAAACCCTGAGATGCAGTTAGTGTCACAGCTTAAGTCATTCCCAATTCTATTTGGTAACACAGTTATGAAGAGGACTATGAGACAGCTTAACCCTAAGGTATGTACTCCTGGTGTTGTTGGTGCTGTAGGTGCACTTGGTTCTGCTGCTACTGCAATGGCACTAGCTGCTCTTGCGTTAGCAATTAAAGATGAGATTAAAGGTGTTGATAAAGAAAGAGGTGTTGTAGATGTAGTTGCTGGTATTGGTGTACCTTACTTAGGTACTGATTCAGTAGGTCAACTAGTATCTATACCTGCTGCATCTGTCATAGATAACTTCTGGAATGCTGCTACTGGTGATGAGTTTACAGTGCCTGAAGAGGCACTAGATATAATCTTAAGAGGAACAGTAGGTGCAATCTTTGCGGAGCAATTAGACGATGAGTAAATGTAATCCCCCATATAACAATGCTAACTACAAAGCACCACGTATGCAGTTTGCTATTGACAGTCAGTTAGATAAAGCCCAGAAGAAACCGTACCTAGATGTACAGGTTCAGGAGATGCTTAAAGAATTACGCAGTCGTTAACGTCTATGTAACCTACCTTCTTGGTCCTCTTATGAGTACCACCAAAGTCAGTGGTACTTGGTAGATACTTATCTTCCCAGTTAAAGTTATAGTCTTGTTGACACAACTTACTGATGTTGAATACATATATCCCTTTAGGGGTAGACACACAGTAAAGGAACTCCTTGCCTGTCTTGTCTGCTTCTTCCTTAACTGCATCTAACTTATCGTACTCAATCATTTGGGTATTGTAATGTGCACGTCTACACTTTAATTCAGCTAGATACTTATCACTTACTGCATCCCATCTACATAACTTATTGTCATCAGTACCTTCTAGTTCTAGCTTAAACTCTTTGTTTAATATATCTAATAGTTCTTGTTGTGTCATTATAGTATTTCCTTTATAGTATCTTCAGTGAACCACCTAAAGTTATTCTTCTCAGCCCACTCAGCGTGGCTTCTCTTAGTGCCATCCTTGCGTACCTTTGAATGAGGCATAGCTAGGTCAGGCTTCATAAACAAGAAGACTAATTCCATATGGTCAGGCAGACTCTTGCTTATCCACTTGTACTTAGCTGCTTCAGATGAATCCATAAACCTACCTTTAGCTTCAATGATATACTTCTTGCTCTTGAAGTCAGGTGTGTAGTTGTGTTCAATAGTGTAAGGCATCTTCTCTGGGTGATGTTCACAATCTTTCATAACACCAACTGACAACTCACCTTCCCACTTAGAGTCCGCACCCCTGTACTGTGTACGCCATTTGTTATTCCTCATACAATCTTACCTCCGTGTGCACCACCAGCACAAGTCTTGAACGCTGGTGTTGACATAATTAATTTAGTGTCACTAGACGTACACTTAGGACACCTCCCGCTCTTCTTACGATGTTCTATTGTATTACTCTTAGTGAAGTGGTGCTCACATTTGTTGCACATATAGTCGTATATCACACACCCTCCTTGTCTTCATAATGGTCACCATCATTACCGTTCTGTCCTATGATATCTATACGCTCATCGTCCCAAGGTTCGTCTAAATCCTTAGCTAGCTTACCGAGCCTCTCATAGTATCCCTCATCAATCTTATCGTACTCTATGGCATTCATAAGAGCCTTAACTAGACCTACTTGTATTAAGGCATCAGCTTCAGCATCATCAATCTCTACTGTCAGCTTATTCTTGTTAGGTATAGCACCCTCTAGTGCCTCAGGTGGCAGTACAATAAACTGTGTCTTACCCTCCCGTGCTTCGTTAACTAGTGCCTGTAGTCCTAGCTTGAAGAATACTTCTTGTTCTTCTTCAGTTATGTCCTCAACTATAAAGTCATTAGTAGTTCCTTTCTTCTCTTTAATCTG
>Ga0209142_1001447_pt1 | contig 13155 bp, 6 predicted proteins | sample SaaInlV_120m_DNA_FD_184678 | JGI IMG/M metagenome (GOLD analysis project Ga0209142, IMG submission 184678) | Marine microbial communities from expanding oxygen minimum zones in the Saanich Inlet - Saanich Inlet SI074_LV_200m_DNA (SPAdes) (version 2) | ecosystem: Environmental > Aquatic > Marine >... | reverse complement strand
GGTTCTTAAGATAGAATGAAGGTAAACTTGTTATTTCATTTTCGCAAAAGTGGATGAACTCCAGGCAGTAGTCTTCGTATTGTACTATTACTTCAATACACTGGAATTCATGAAAATTTCCAAGCGATGCCGAATATCCCTTTTCCTTTAAGTGATCGACAATTAGTTCATAATTCATGCGCCTTGGGATGTCCCCACAGCACCAGATGTAGGAAATACCGTTTTTTTGATGAAGGCGGCAGTTTTCTTTTCTTCAGGAATAGGAAAGTCATCACCAAAAAGTTGATTGAGGATTTTGCACTGTTTAATTTCATCTTCTTCAGCGATAGCATCATTCAGTTTGCGTTTTAAAGTGTTCAATTTGTTTCTAAATTGAGTGCCTGTATCAACGCAACTGCCATCAAATATATCTCTTCCAGGAGTGACAGGTAGATTTACAGATACCTTGTACTGTTCAATTCCTTGATATTTGAAAAAACCATAATCAAGTATAGAAGTAACTGTGTCACTCAGGGCTTTAAGATCATCTGGTCTGCTCTCATTATCAAGAGAAGGTGAGAAGCAGTGTTTGGCCATCACCGTTATACCGATGGAATAGATCTTCTTTCCAACTGCATCAGTAAATTTTTCATCACGCCAGCGCTTTAGATATCTAACTATTCGGTTGAATTGTAGCTGTTTTATACTGGGTGACCCGAAGTAGCCTGAATTGTCTTTTATCCAGTCCTTCAGTCCTTTGGGATCCGCAAGTGACCATTTGCGATTGGCTTCATCAGAATTTCGTTTTCCTATAGCTAGTTCATATGAACCGTAACTCTTCCGGTAGACCGGAAAATCTAAATGGAGGTTTTCAGATATGTAGTCAGCTGTAACACATGGTTTTTTTATATTCGCATTTTTGAAACCTCGTTTTTCTAATACATCATCACAGATAGTAACTTTCGGAATAACTGGGTTTTCTGGGGCATTATCATGGTCGATAACGATTGCTCTATCGATATCAAAATCGCAATTCTTTTTAAGTATGGCGGTATCAGTAGAAAAAGATCCCTGGATAAAATCTTCAATAACAGGGTATCCGGCAGCGGCGAAGGTGTCTTTAATAGCTTTGGTTATACTCGTATCTCTTTCTCGGGCTTTCTTGTATGAGTCATCCTGTTTACTTAACTTAATAGCATCATGAAATTTATTAAAATATGATTGAGTTCCCATAAGTCGCGCTCTTTAATTTCTATAAGTGATCAATATGATATTATATTATCATCAAAATGATTATGTCAATGATTCAAATTGACCTGTACTATAGGGCTTGCTACTATCGCACTAAATTAAAATGCAAATGAGGGTTATTACTGGTGGATGAGATAAGTCAGCCGCAAAGAGAACGTTTAGCACATATAGATTTCAGACTTTATTTTCTTGGGTCTATCGGTCGAAATGACTTAGTTAAACGTTTTGGAATTAAAGAAGCTGCTGCAACGAGAGATATAGCCTTATATAAGCAGCAAGCAGAAAGTAATCTAATTTATGATACTAAAGCGAAGCTCTACATCATCAGCAAGGACTTTAAACCTTTATTTAAATATCAACAGGCCAGAGTGCTTTCCGCGCTATCTCAAGGATTTGGGGATGCAATAATATCTGATCACAAGGAGTTTATTAATTGTGAAACACCTTCTCAGTTAAGCAAGCCTAATCTTGATGTGCTATCCGTTTTAACGAGGGCTATATATAACAATCAAGTCTTATCAATTGAGTATCGCTCGATAAGTAGTGGGTTTACGCAAAGGAATGTTATACCGTTCGCATTGGTGGACAATGGTTTGAGATGGCATATTCGTGCCTTTGATCGCCGAAGGAGCCGTTTTACGGACTTCGTGATTACACGTATCACCAACCCTTCATTACTTAGTGATGAGCCTATAGATGATCAGGAATTGCAGCAGGAGGATATACAGTGGAATCGCATTGTCGAGTTGGAGATAGTGGCCCATCCAAAGCTAAAGCATAAAGAGACCATAGAAGCAGATTACGGTATGACCAATAACGTACTGGAGATTAATATCAGGGCTGCTGTAGCTGGATATCTATTGCGCAGGTGGAATGTGGATTGTACTGCAGAAGCAGTTCTTCAAGGTGCTGAATATCACTTGTGGCTTAAAAATCGTCAGGCACTATACGGGGTGAACAACTTAGTCTTAGCACCAGGATTTGAGCAAGACCCATTATAAACAACGGAAGTTATTAGATGACATTAGCCAACCCTCAACAACTAGAAGCAATAAATCATAATCAAGGGCCACTGTTAATTATTGCCGGTCCAGGCTCAGGCAAGACCTTTACTCTAGTAGAGCGGGTAATTAATCTAATTCAGAAACACAGTATCGGACCTGATGCGTTATTTGTTGTTACCTTTACCGAGAAAGCAGCTCAAGAGTTAACAACAAGGATATCCAATAGACTGTTGGAACTAGGCATTGAATTCAACATAAATGAAATGTTCCTTGGAACTTTCCACTCTATTTGTTTAAGAATTATCGAAGATTACCGTGAGTACACTCGTCTTAAACGTAGTTTTGTACTGATGGATCAATTTGATCAGCAATACTTTCTTTACCAGAACTTGAACGACTTTAGGCAAATTGACAATGTTGACCAGATTTTAGGTAGTGATAAAACTCCAGTTTGGGCTAAGTCTGAGAACTTACTTCAGTGGATAAATAAAGTTACTGAAGAAGCAATAGATCATCAGCGATTGATTGAATCTAATGACGAGGCACTGATAGCTCTTGGTGAGTGTTATGACCTCTATCAGAGAAAACTTGATGAACATAACGCACTGGACTTTTCGACAATTCAGCTCGAAGCCTTAAACCTGTTGCGTAATCACTCTGTGGTATTAGAGCTGTTGAAAGACAGAATACAGTACCTGATGATCGATGAGTATCAGGATACTAATACCATTCAGGAGATGATCCTTAAGCTGCTAATGGGTGATGGTCAAAACCTCTGTGTGGTCGGTGATGATGATCAGGCTTTATATCGTTTTCGTGGGGCAACTATTCGAAATATATTGCAGTACCCAGATAACTTTGAAGACGGTAAGTGTAAACAAATTGAACTGATCACTAATTATCGCTCTCACCCCGATATTATTCATTTCTATAACAAATGGATGAGTGATCAGGTATGGGAAGTTAACAATCAGAAATACCGCTATGACAAACAGATTAAGCCAAGAGATGAAGAATTTGAGCCTGGCCCGACAGTGGTCAAGGCAATATCTGAAGTAGGTGATGACTGGGTAGATGAAGTTTATTCATTACTTACTAATCTGAAAGTAAATGGAAAACTCACTGACTGGAATCAGGTCGCTTTCCTGTTCAAATCAGTTAAAAACGAAAAGGTTAAAGCTCTGGCTCAAGGACTGGAGGAGCAAGGTATTCCGGTTTATTCGCCAAGAGCAAATCTATTTTTTGAGCGTGAAGAAATCAGACTGATGCTCGGGGCGCTGATGTTGATATTTCCGCAGTTCCGTTCTATTCGAGCTCCAAAAGAAGGTGTCGTGCTATCTATATGGCAATATTATGATCTGCAATGCCTCAAGCCCTTTATGGAACAAGTAGCTAAACCAGAGCACAAGGATCTATTGGAATGGTGCCAGGTCTCTGCAAAGCGTCATATGGGGTTAAGTAAAAATGCTGACTACGCCTTTAGTAGTTTGTTCTATCAGCTACTACAGTTCCCTTTATTTTCTGAGTATCTAGATGCCGAGTCAGGTAATGCCAGAGCTCAGCGTAATTTGGCTACTATGTCTCAGCTATTGGCGAAGTTTGAATACCTTCATCATATCAGTGTACTGAACCCCAAGTACCTGGATAGCAATCTAAGAGGACTGTTTAACCAGTTCTTAAAATTTCTCAAAGATGGCGGAATAGATGAATATGAAGATGCATCAGAATATGCCCCATCAGGGCATGTGTCCTTTTTAACTATTCACCAGTCTAAAGGACTAGAATTTCCTGTAGTAATGGTTGGCTCCTTAGGCTCATCCCCTCGGAAGCAATATAAAGACCTGGATGAAGTACTTGAGCAAGGTTATCTCCATCGAGAATCATTTGAACCGCTGGAGTCTACCAAATACTTTGATTTTTGGCGCTTGTACTATACCGCTTTTTCAAGAGCACAAAATTTGTTAGTGCTAACAGAACAAGAGCGTCAGGGTACTGGTAGAACGCCTTCTAAACATTTTTCTCACTATGTCGATGATTTGCACTCCTGGCGTGAATATAAAGATGAAATTAATCAACTGAGCATAGACACGGTGAAAGATGTGAACTTAAAACATGAGTATGCTTTTACTTCTCACATCACTTTGTTTGAAACGTGTGCTGAGCAATATCGATTCTTTAAGGATCTGGAATTCAGACCTATTAAAGCAAGCCCAATGCTTTTTGGAACATTGGTACATGAAACCCTGGAAGATATCCATAAAGCAGCATTACGTAATGAAGAGCACCTGATAACGAGAGAAAATATCGAAGCATGGTTTCACGAAAATTACCGTAACCTGGCAAATAGAGAACGTGTTTATCTCGGAGACTCAACTCTTGGAGCAGCACTTAAACATGTGATGCGCTATGTAGATCGTAAACAGGATAATTGGTCAGATATTAAAGAGTGTGAAGTTGATATCTCCCTAGTTAAAGGTCAATACATACTTAAAGGCAGTGTAGATCTGATAGTAGGAGAAGATAATACTGTTGAAGTCATCGATTTTAAGTCTGAGAAAAAGCCTGATATGGAGAAAGACGCAGAGCGTATTCAACATCATAAGCGTCAGCTAGAAGTATATGCTCACTTGATTGAAGAGCGTACCGATCACAAGGTCAGCAAAATGCATTTGTATTTTACAGGCGTTGAGAGTGGTGTGCCCACCATATCCTTCAATAAGGATGGTAAGTCAATAGGCAGTACCGTCAAAGTATTCGACGATATTGTAAACAGAATTGAGAGTAAGGATTTCGGTATCGCAGAACGACCAGCGAAGACATGTGTTGACTGTGATATGAAAGCTTATTGCGACAGAAAGAATTGGAAATTTAAGGAAATAGCATAATGTCAGATCAGAATTCGTTGAACCTGGAAACAGGTAGTGTAGAAAGTGTTGAGAAGTATAAGTTTGAACCGATTAAAGGGTACCCAATGCTTCATTGGCAAGGAAAGATGCCTTTTACTTCAACTCAATATTATCCTGCCCAAAAGAAGGAGGTATATGGTGAAGAAGTAAACGGTTGGATCAACAAAATATTTTGGGGTGATAACCTTCAGGTAATGAGTCACCTTTTAAAAGAATATAGAGGGATGATTCAAGCAATATATATAGATCCTCCCTTTGATTCAAAAGCTGATTATAAGAAAAAAATTAAAGTAAAAGGTAAAAAGTATGAGGGTGATACTGGTTCATTTGAGGAAAAGCAATATACAGATATTTGGACTAACGACCAGTATCTACAGTTTATGTATGAGCGCATTGTTATTTTGAGGGAATTATTGTGCGACTCTGGTACTTTAATTGTGCATTGTGACCAATCTAAAGGTCATTTGCTACGCTGTCTTTTAGATGAAATTTTTGGAGAGAAGAATTTTTTGAATGAAGTAATTTGGGATTACAGAAGATGGCCAACACCTGCCCCCGAATATCAGAAAATGCACGATAATATTTACTTATACGTGAAAAATAAAGGGAAGCACAAATTTATAAGGCAATACATGCCAAGGTCGAAAGAGACTGAAAAAAGATGGAAGGGGAAGTCTATTGTGGCAAGTCATGGAGAGGATGGAGAAAGAGTTCCTTCAGATTCCACAGCTGAGGATAGTAAGGGAAGTCCTATGAATTCAGTATGGTATATCCCAATAGTTGCACCGTCTGGTCATGAAAGAGTTGGTTACCCAACTCAAAAACCCGAAGCCTTAATAACAAAGTTGATACTGGGCTGTACTGATGAGGGTAGTATTGTATTTGATTGCTTTATGGGGTCTGGTACCACGCAGGCAGTTTCGCTTAAGTTGGGAAGAAAGTTTATCGGTGCAGATATTAACCAAGGTAGCGTCCAGACAACAACTAAAAGGATTTTGAAATTTTTAGAAAAGCCAAGCTTAGTTGATCAGTGTTCGGTATATAACTCATGTGGTTTAGAGGTTTATACGGTCAATCATTATGATGTATTTAGAAATCCTCTTGAAGCTAAGTCATTATTGTTAGAGGCCCTAGAAATAGAGGCTCTTTCTGGTAGTATTTATGATGGTGAAAAAGATGGTTTCATGGTTAAGGTGATGCCAGTCAACCGTATTGCAACTAGAGAAGATTTAAATGAGCTTATAGTCAATTTCCCCTATAAAGTTTTTGATCAAAGAAAAGAAGGGAATCCCAACAAGCCTGTAGAATCAATAATGCTGGTTTGCATGGGACATGAGTCAAATTTAAAAGCTCATCTTGAGCAAGAATGTGGGTATAAGATTGATGTGAAAGTGGTTGATATTCTAAGGGATAAAGCAAATATTGAATTCAAAAGAGATTCTGAAGCTGAATTTATTTTTGTAGACGGGAAGTTAGAGGTTACAAATTTTTACCCAATGAATCTGATGCAAAAACTTAGCCTTCAAAAAGAGTCAGTGAATGAGTGGCGGGAGCTCGTCGAGTCAATTGTTATAGATTGGAACTATGATGGTGCTGCTATAGAGCCTACAGTGGTAGATATACCAACTAAAAATGAATTTGTCGTTGGTTCTTATAATATTCCAGCTACTGCTGGGACAATTAAAATAAAAATAACTGATTTATTATCTGATTCATATGAGGAGGTAATTCAGCATGGCTGATACACCTCAAGAAAATTTTGATCTCAATAATGCCTTCTATCTGCATCTGTATTATTTCTACAAATACAATAAAGCAGCCGTAAGGAAAAACTATAAAAAGCTAACTAAAGCTTTCCTGGATTATAACGATCCAGAGCGTCCTGGTAGCTTTTTGAGAATACCTCAATATGAAGCACTTGAGATGTATGTCTTCCTCAAAGAGTTTCTGGATAACAAGCCTGTTTATCAGTTATTTGATGAATGGTATAAGTCTTCTGGTAAGTTTGGTGAAAAGGCCATTCCTAATCGTGATATCCAGGGTGATATGTTCTGGGAGTTACCCGAGAAACAATATAGGGGTATCTTCAAGAAAATGAAGGCGGCTAATAATGGCCGGATTTACCCTAACTACATTTTTGCACTGACTATGGGTACGGGAAAAACCATTTTGATGGCCACGTGCATCTTCTATGAGTTTTTAGTGGCTAATAAATACCCAAAGGATGGTCGCTATATTCATAATGCCCTGGTATTTGCACCTGACAAAACGGTCTTACAATCACTGAGGGAGCTTGAATCATTTGATCATAGCAAGGTGATTCCTTCTGAATACCTGAATGCCATCGCTATAAAGTTTCATTATCTTGAAGATGCCGGTGTTTCGCTGAATACCCTGGACGGTTCAAGATTCAATATTGTTGTATCTAATTCTCAGAAAATTATTCTGAAACGTAAGAATGCTGAACAGACTGCAACAGATAGGCTCTTTGCTGCTAGTAAGGAGCTATATAAAAAAGATGAGCTAGGTGCTGATATGGCAGCGTTGTTAAATCTTGGTGGTGAAGGTATCGAAGAAGAACCACAGCAAGAAGGTGAACTGGTCACCAACCAACGATTCGAAAAACTTAGACGATTGGAAAATCTGGGTATCTTTGTGGATGAAGCGCATCATGCCTTCGGTACAAAACTGGCAAAGGATATGGGTATTAAAGCGGATAGCGCACAGAATAGTTTAAGGAAAACTATTGATGAGTTGGCGTTGAGCTTGAAAAAACGAGGAACTCAGCTTGTAGCTTGTCATAACTATACCGGTACGCCCTATGTAGGTAAGGATGTATTACCAGAGGTCGTATATGCCTATGGCCTTAAAGAAGCTATTGATAAGAATTACTTGAAGAAAGTAGTACTTAACGGATACAGCAATACCAAAGAACCAGAATTTCTAGATATTGTTATCGCTGACTTTCTCAAGCAAACAGAAGGTAAGCGTCCTGAAGGTATGTTGCCTAAGATGGCAATCTTCGGCACCACGGTTGAAGAAGTACAGGAAGAGATACGTCCAGCAGTTGAGGCTGTATTAGCTAAGCACGGTATACCAGCTGATAGAGTCTTGGTGAATGTTGGCGATCCAAAGATAACTACCAATGATGACATCAGAGAATTTAACCGACTGGATTCTAAGGCATCTGATAAACAGTTTATTCTTTTGGTCAACAAGGGCCGCGAAGGTTGGAACTGTCGTTCTCTGTTTTCTGTTGCGCTTTATCGTAGCCCTAAATCAAAGGTCTTTGTATTACAGGCAACTATGCGTTGTTTGAGATCAATTGGCGATATTCAAGAAACAGGTCTTGTGTATCTGACTAAAGAGAATATGGCTTTACTGGATAAAGAGCTTCAAGCAAATTTCCGCATCAGCACCGATGAAATGCAGATGGTCGGTAAGGATAAGATATCGGTTCAAATCAGGCCAATACAGCCCATTGAAAAGATAATACTGAAGCGTATAAAGCGAAGCTTCAAAATTAAGGAGAAGGTACTTAAAGACGGTGAGAAACTTGGCCTCGATGATATTGATCTATCAGGCTATAGAGTTATGCATGAGAAAATGGAAGGGCTCAATCATGATGAATTTACAAACCGACCAAAAGAGGTTGAAGAAATTTCCTATATCAAGGAGCCCATGGAATTCACTGAATACAATTTAACCGCAGAAATATCTCGTTACCTGAATAAACCCTGCTTACAGATTAACAAGATTATAAAATCCACTCAGGAAGGGTTTGATGAGATTATAAAATTGGTGAACCAATTTAATGAAGTCTTATATGATTATATTATTCCTCGCCTTTTTGAACTCCTGTACGAAATAGACTCTGAGCAAGAAGAAAAAGAATATGAAGTTGCTCTGGTTAAAGAACCTCCTGTATCTCCAGGCTTTTATGAGATGACAGCGGCTAAAGACATGGTTGTCGGAGTTAATGAACCTGCCGCTCAACTATATAAAGATAATACTTTTCATCTTGATAACTACTGCTTCGATTCAGTGCCAGAAAGAGATTTTTTCTGGCACGTTCTAAATTCAAAAACAGTCGATAAAATTTGGTTCACCGGGATGCTAACTCATGGCCAGTCTGAATTTTTTATTCAGTATGTAGACCCTGATACTCACCGAGTGAGGAGCTACTATCCAGACTTCTTGATTCGAAAAAAAGACGGCTCATTAGTGATGATTGAAATCAAAGGTGAAAACATGATTGATCACCCCACTGTTAAAGCGAAACAAGAATATGCTGAGATGATAGCAAAGGCTTCTGATGTAGATATGAGTTACGAAATCATCCCGGGTAAACAGGCTACGGATGGAAATTTCGATAGAGAGTTTTTGAATTAATGTGACCTGCCTATCTTCAATACTGAAGATAGGGCTTATTTATATGGTTTTTTAAACAGGACTACAATTCAATGTTTATGGGATCAGCATAAATTTTTTCTGATCGCCAAAGTGTAACTGGATTTTTAATTTCTTTGATAGTGGGTTGCAGTGTGCCAGCATTAGAAATTAGTAAAATTTTATACATATCCCCTTTGTTTTTATTTGATAATTGTTTAGCCCAATTCCACTGAGTTCCAGATATTTGAAACAGTTGTGGGGATTCATCGATTTTGCTTTTTACTTCATAATAAGCAAAATCATTCCCATTATCTCGAATAACAAAATCATAACCTTTTCCTTTACTCCCACTGTCGTTAAGACAAATTACATCTTGATCAGGGTACTTACCATTTAAGTAAATACTTGCTACTTTTTCGCCCCAATCACCAATTGCTTTTTTGTCACTAGGTTTTATTGAGTTATCGTTATCTTCATTGGATTCATCGCCGTTTTCATTATTTCCTTTCGTGGTAGTCTGACCAGATAAGTCCTCAGGTTTGCGCTCTTCTATTTCTGTGTTCGGGTCAATAAAAGGTATTGTTTGTTCTGGTTCAGCTGTTGGTGTCCAGTCGTCATCTTGATTATTTTTCTCACTGTCTTCCTGTTCACTTTTTAGTTGTTGAAGAAGATCATAATCTTCAAGAGAAATAACTTTTTTTCCAGTTTTTTCCTCAAACTCTATAATTTCATCTAGCTTTAAATCGAGAATTTTGACTAGCTTTTCAGTATTCTCTTCTTCTATTGGATACTCATCATTTAGGTCACTTAGTGAGATATGATCTATCGATAAAGAAATTATTACTTGGTCTTTATCATATAGCCATGAGCATTTTTCTAAATAACTCATGGCCGTAGACTTTAGTTCCTCACCTTTTTTATATGGATAATTCTGGTTAGTTTTAGATTCGATATGTCCTTTTAACTTATTAACGTATTTAAGAAGTAATGACCATAACAATATAGATCTTTCATAAGTAATATTATTTAAAGAGAACTTTAATCCATGAAGATTAAACTCAGGGTTAAACCCATTAACACTTCTTTGATACCAGCCATTTCTATTAACCCGAATTTCTGTTGATCCAAATATTCTTAAATCATATCTAACCCCTAATGCCTCAGCAAACTTTCTCCAAGCATCAGATGAGCTTGAAGGAAGGTCTAAGAAATAAATATCATCAGTGGTGTTGCTTTTAAACCATGAGGCTAATTTATCAGTTTTAAAGTACACATTGTTCGGGCTTTCGTATCTATTTCTACCCTCTTGGCTTTTACAATGCATAAATTTTGATTGCTTTATTAAATCAATGACTTCTCTTCTTCGGTACTCATCAGACTCTAACCAAATATTTAATACCCTTTGAAAGTCTTCAAAATATTCATCTTTCTGTATATATGCTCCTTGGTATTTTGGGATAATAAATTCCTTTATCTCTGCTATTTTACTAGGCTCTTTAAGACCAAGGCTCTTTAAGAATTCATATGACTCTTCATCAGCTATCAAATCCTTTTTAACAGTTTTGAATTTAGACTGTCCTTTTGAAGGTAGATAAACTTGCAGTTCCCCTGAATCGTTTTCAGGACAAACATGAGTATTATCTTCAAGCCTAATAATTGGACGTTCACGTAGAACACCTTTGCTTAGGGAGTTAATTCCTGGCCTATATAAAGCTTTATTTTTTGAAATGCCGGAATAGAATTCTATAAGCCATTCATCAGATTTTGTAAGAATAAACTCTTCGGTTATTTCAGAGCAAAATTTCTGCATAGTAATTTCCGGTATATCTAGTTCTCCAGTTAAATAATCTCTTAACAACCGTGTTTTATCGTAAGTAATACCAGTATGAAGCCAGGATTCTCTATTAAATAAATTTAAACAATCTTCATTCAGCAAAAGATTGGTCAGTTCTCGCTCTCTTGCCAATAAGGTATTGCTTGAGTCTTTAAAACCGCCATCAGAGGTTGGTAATAATTGTTTGGTAGAAAATATAGATATTACATGCTGAAAAGCAGATCTATACAAAGGGTGTTCGTTATCAGAATTAATAGGCAACATTGACAAAGCCTCAACACTTAACAGGCCACTATTTTTTAAATCTATAATGCTTTCCGCAATTAGAGCGGAAAGTGAGGCTGTGATTGCCTGATTTTGAGTATCATCAAAAGGAATCGACTCTCTGCTTGGAGTGGTCTTGTAAGGGGCATGCACTAAAAAACGAAACCCTGTTCTTTCATTCGTAGGAAAGAATACGAACAATTTCGATTCATGTGCTGGAATAATTATGCCATCACTATTCAATGGGTATGCAACGACGATATTTAATCTGGTGCTGTCTACTTCAATATTTTTAGTGACTAAAAAATATTGTTTTAAAGTGTCCTCGTTATTAATCTGAGAAATTAAGCTTGCCTTATTACCATTGATATCTGATAGATAATGCCCCCTATCAGATTCTGTTCTCCACTGTATATCTTTAATGCTGCGTAGAAATAATAAGGATTCAGATTCCAACGCCTGCAAACGATCAGAAATCTGTTTGTAGGCTGTGTTAGGTAAAATAGCTATATGATCAAATGGTAAAATTATTTTTGTAAATGCATTTTTAATATCTATAGGTTCAATTTCTTTAGGGACAATAAAGTCATTAATCTGAAAGTGAAAATCACCAGAGTGAATAATTGGTTTCTTTGTTACAGCAAAAACTGATTTAAAACCCGCTCCAAAAGTACCTATTGAATTAATATCATCTTTTTTTGTTGATGACCCAACAGTTGTAATAGAGTCTACATCATCAAAATTAAAAAGCTTTTTACCATTGTGGGTAATTGATAACGACTGTGATTCTAGTTTGAATATAACTTCTGATGCACCAGCATCATCAGCATTTTGTAGTAGCTCGTAAATGAAATGAGAAGGGTCTGAATAAAGGCCAGCTATTATTTCATGAGAGTTATCATTATTGTCACGACACGACTTTATATGTTCTAGTCTTTTTTTAGTTAAATTAGATAATTTCATGAGTTAATATTCCTTTTTATCGCACTTCGTAATTAATTAATTTGTTATTTACTTTTTAGTGGCTGTTAAATCATGAAACAATTACTTGCTGGAAGATAATATTTTATGAACCCACCATTTTATTAATCTCTATTCTTAAGTGCATATTCTGGTGAACGTGAACATATGATGCAACTAAATAAATTGTCACATTTAACCTCAGCCCAACCTGACTGGTGAAAATTATATTATTTACAAGTGGTTATCTGCCTTAGCTGACATGACAGGGTGAAAATTAAACCCTAATAAAGCTATAAATTACTATTTGAAAATCCTATGACAGGTTAAGGAGTCCAATGTGACACTTTTCTAGAAGGATCGTCTAGATGATGGGTATTAAATAGTATACTATTTAATACCATCATCTAGTCATATTTACCAAAATATATGATGGATGAATTCCTGTTTTGGTAAAATCATCTAATGGAAAAAGCCCCCTCCTTAAATAACTTGAAATTATTCAAGCGGACTCCTTACGTTCGGCCAAGAAAAAAGAGGGTATAGGACATATAATCCTGGATAG
>Ga0209142_1001446_pt1 | contig 13174 bp, 7 predicted proteins | sample SaaInlV_120m_DNA_FD_184678 | JGI IMG/M metagenome (GOLD analysis project Ga0209142, IMG submission 184678) | Marine microbial communities from expanding oxygen minimum zones in the Saanich Inlet - Saanich Inlet SI074_LV_200m_DNA (SPAdes) (version 2) | ecosystem: Environmental > Aquatic > Marine >... | reverse complement strand
GAAGATATAATACTCTTGATCTGGATTATGTTTGAATAAAAGCTTCACAATTTTCTTTTCATAGACTTAAATGAGCTGATCCAAAATTATGAGTAGAAATGTCATCTACTTGAGAAGTTTGATGTCTATGAACAAATATATATCAAGCATTTTTGAAATCTATGATTTCAGTTTGAATTGAAGCTCCAAAGAAAAATATACTTCTTAGTATTTGATGACTTGAAAATAAGATAAGTTTTTTAAAATCAGCTAAAAGATTAACAAAAATGTGATATAAATTATTTGCAACAAAATGAACGGCTGATATTTTAGAAAAAAATGATATTAAAGTAAAAATAGTTGATAAGGTTCACAAAAATTCTAAAAAGAATGCAGTAACTTATATGGAAGACTGAAAAATTGATTTTGTTATAAATATTCCATCTGATACAAAGATAAGACAAGAGGAGGAATCATGATATTTAATTAGAAGAAAAGCTGTTGATTCATCTATTCCTATGATAAATGATTTAAAAGTTGCGATGCTTTATATTAAATCTATAGATGTATTAAATGGACAAGAGGGAATTGAAATAAAGGGATATAGTGAGTTTTAAACATAAAAACACTTCAAATTTTGAAGTGTTTTTATGTTTATGAATATTTTATGTATTTTGTAAATAGTTAATCTTTTGAATATTATCTGAGATTAAGTATTATAAGTATAACTTTTCTTACTTTGTTCTTAACTTATATAATATATAATTAAATTATGCTTAAAAAACTTATAAATCTGAAAGTTGTTTGAACTACTTCTGTATGACCTAAATGACAAATTGTGATACCTAAAGAGGTAAGAGATACTCTAGATATTAAGCCATGAGATAGTATGGTTGTTTTAATGAAGGATAATAAATATGTCTGACTTGTTAAGAATGATAATATTTGAGATTTAATGAAGTACGTTACTTCAGAATGAGCAGGTGTTCCTTGAAAATAATTTTTTAAAATACTAATTACAAAATATGAAAAAAATATTTATTTTATCTTTAATATTGTTTAGTCTAGTTTCTTGTTGAGAGGATAATGAAATTAGTAATATTTCTTGAAATACCGATTCTTGTGTTTCATCTTATAAGATAGGAGAATTAAATAAAGCTACACTTAATTTAAAATGAGTTGTTATAAGTGATGAATTAAAAACTATTTCGTCACCTACGGCATGAATTGTAAATATATTGAATTGTGAGGCTTGAAAAAAAGTAGATTCAAATACTTTGATAGCTCAAATTTCTCCAGATTTTAATAATCCGAGTATTATTAATTTATCTATACAGAAAGGAAGTTTAATTAATCAAAAAACTAACTTGGAATCAATTAAAACCTCAACAATATATAGTTTTGATAGTCAAATTTCTGATTTAAGAGAACAAATAATTATAACTGAAAATAATATTGAACTTACAAAAAAATCATCTAATTTAAATAAAAATGATTTAGAAAAACAAATAAAAAGTTCAGAAGATACATTAATTAATTTGGAATCAAACTTAGAATTATTAAAAAAAGCTAAAACAGATGCATTAGAAAAAATTAATATTAGTAGAGAAAGTTTATTCACTAATATGAATTCAATATCAGGGGATAATTTATTAAAAATTGATGAAACTTTTGGTATAACTATTATGAATAGGGATTTAAATGATAAATATGAAGATTATTTGTCCGCAAAAAATTCAAGTTTGTGAAATGAAGTTGAAATAGAATTTGTTAGATTGAATACTGTTTTTAAAAATATAGATAATTTATCAGATGCTGAAATTTCAGTTTTCTTGTGAGATTTAGTCTCTTTGGATGAATTAACAAGAGATTCAATTAAGGAATCTATTGTTAATATTACATTCCCACAAACACAAGTAGATAGCTTGTATTTAATGTTTCTAACTTATTCAAATAATCTAGCTGACATTAAAAACTGATGGGATAGTTTAGATAATTCCATATCTTCCACTACAGTTAATTATGACACTCAAATACTTTCACTTCAAAACCAAATAGATAGCACAAAAACTAATTTAGAAAATTTACAAACAAATAAGCTAGATAATGTAGATGTATGATTAGATTTGCAATTATCAACTTTTGATAGCTGATTAAAAACCTTAAATACAAACTTATCAAATTTATTATCGACAAAAGATTCTCAAGTTTTAGGATTAGATAATCAAATATTACAAGTTGAGCAGAGTATTAATTCTTTAAATACGAGTTTATCAAACAGAAATATTTATGCGAATATCTCATGAATTGTTAAACAAAAATTAAGCTCAAATTGAAATAATGTTGGGATAAATACTCCCATATGTCAGATACTACCAGATAGTCAGTCTACAAAAATAAAGATTTATTCTCCAGTTGAATTAAGTATGTGAGATAAACTAATTTTTGATTTTAATGACGAACTGTATGAAATAAAAATAGAGAATGTTTTGGTTTATAAAGACCCAATAACACAAAACTATGTTTATGAATCTAATTATTTAGATCAGAATTATTTTAAAGATGGTGAAATATTAAGTTTACATTTTGAAAATGAAAATATTTTATTAGATGAAATAGTGAACAGCGATAGTATCAAAGATATTAATATTCCAGTATCTTATGTTAAAAATAGAATTAATTGAAACTTTGTAAAAGCAGAATTAGACTCTTGAATTAAAGAGCTTGAAGTGGAGTTATGAGATATAAACTGAACTTTTGTAGAAATAAAAGAAGGTCTAGAAGGAGTTAATAATATTTGTAGATAGTAAAATAAAATATATATGTTAGTAAAATTTTTAAAACATTTCAAGTCTTTTATAATCATGTTGATACTATTATCAGTAATTATGTGATTATATGCTTTTAAAACATTCCCAAAAGAAGCTAGTCCTGCTGTAAATGTACCGTTTTTTACTATTTCTATTGTTTATCCATGAGCTGATCCTGAAACTGTTGAAAAACAGGTTATTGAAAAAATGGAAAATAACTTAACTAGTGTTACTCAAGTAAAACAAGTAAAATCTATTTCAGCTTATAATGTTTGAGTTATTTCTATTGAATTTGATAGAGAAAAGAATGTAGCGGAAGCTTATAGTGATTTAAATTCAGCAATTGATAAAACCAGGGGAGATTTTCCTGATAGTGTAAAAGAGCCTATTTTGAAGAGAGTAGACGTTACAGAAGCACCTATTTATACTATTTCAGTTGTTTGACCATATCTGCCCAGTGTCTTGTATGACAAAATAAGAGATCTAGAAAATAAGTTACAGTCTATATCTTGAGTTTCAGAGGTAGATGTTATATGAAACTATACACCCTGAGTTAAGATTAAATTTGATTACGATAAACTGTTAACAAATAATATAAACTTTTCATATGCTATAAATCAAATTCAAACATATTTGGATAAATTTCCTGCTGACAAAAAAGAAATAGATGATAATTTATATACATTTACTCTTAGAACCTACCCTAAAGATTTCAATAATATAGTAGATTTTTTATCAACTTTAACAATTATAAATAAGTCATGAAATACTGTCTTGTTATGAGATGTTGCAAAAGTTACAACGGGGCCATTTATGTACAAAAAAGAGTCTTATTTGATGGATAAATGAGAGACTTTTTCCAGTGTTACTTATTTTGTTAAAAAAGTACCAGGTACAGATATTCTTGAAACTATAGATGATGTAAAAATTTTAATAAAGGATTATTGATTAGAATTTAGCGATTCAAATTATATAGCTGAACCAAATTTTATACAAAAATTATTTATCTCTGATACTGTGGTAAATAATGTAGATAAATGAGTAGATGATTTATTGGTTTATGAAATAAATTCTCAAAAAGAAAAAATAGATTCTACTTATAAAACTTTTCTTTCAAATTTTCGGCAAACAACTTTGATTATATTTTTAGTTATTCTTTCATTTGTTTGATTAAGAGAATCAATTTGAATAACTATAGTTTTTCCTTTAGTATTTTTAATTGCATTTGTGATTTTAAAAAATATTGGATATACATTTAATAATATAGTTTCTTTTTCACTTGTTCTGACACTTTGAATTATGGTAGATAATTTAATTGTAGTTGTAGAATGATTTGAAGAATGAATGAAAAAATGACTAAAAAAACGGGACGCAATGGCCTTTTCTATAAAATCTTATTGGAAACCAATTGTTTCTTGAAATTTTACTACAATTTCAATGTTTTTACCTATAGGTTTTATGCTTAGTGGTAAAATAGGGGATTTTATGAAATATATGCCAGTTACAGTTGATGTTGTTTTAATTATTTCTATATTTGTTTCTTTACTATTTTTACCAGTAGTCTTAACATCTCTAAATTTTAAAACAAAAGTTGCTAAAAAATCAGAAAAAGTAGAAGATAATAAATTATTTCTAAAATTTGAATGATTATTCAAAAAGTCTATAATAAATTATAAAAAAGTAATTTTTAGCTTTGTTTTACTTTTTGTTGTTACTATATGATTTGCTACACAATTTCTAAAAGCTGATTTTTTACCACCAACTGACACTAATAATATATATGTTAATTTAAAATTTTCTAGCGATACTAAGTTATCAGAAAATAAAGAAATAACTGCAAACATTGCTAATGAAATAGATAACTATTTTTCTGAAGAAGAAAATTTATGATTATTAGCATATCAGAATATAAATATTTGAGATTATAAGAGCTTAGATCCTTTGGATAATGTAGTTTATTCTAATTGATTTAACCCAGATTTATCATATATTGATCTAAAATTAACAGATAAGGATTTTGAAAGAAATCATGATTCATATCTAATAATGCAAGAAATAAAAAATGTAATTAATAAGGATGATTTTAATTCAAAATTAACTAGTTTAGAAATTTTTATTCAAAAATCTGGTCCAAGTGGTTGAAAAGATGTTAATTTTTATTTAGTTTGAGAATCATTAGATTCATTAGTAGAATTTTATAATTGAATTGAGTCAGAACTAATTGCTATTCCAGGAACTTATGATTGGTCTAATTCATTAGAATATACAAATTGAAAAATTGATATAACTTGGGATGTAGAAAAATTAAAACAATTTGAAATCACAGCTATGGAATTAGATTTACTTATAGCTAGTGTAGAAAGTTCTTCGAATTACGAACCAAATTGAATTTTACTAAAAAAACTTGATGATTACTCTAGCGATTTAATAGAGATAAAGGCTTATACAAAAGTTTGAGAGAATAATGTTCTAGATATCATGATTCCAGGGAGAGATATTTATTTAAGACAATTAATAAGAGATATAGATCTGACAGGGGAGGTAAAAAACTTAAATCATTCAGATTCAAAACTTATATTAAATATTTGAGCCTATAAGACTAAAGAGACTAGTCTTTGAAGTATAACTCCAAAAATAGAAGAAAGTATAGACAGGGTGTCAAAAAATATAGACTGAGTTTACTTAGAATATGCATGAGATGTTCAGGATATGCAGAATTCTATGACAGATCTTATGAAAGCATTCTTTATTTGAATTATTTTTATGTTTTCAGTATTAGTATTACATTTTTGAAATTTCAGGCAACCTTTTCTAGTTTTATCTGTTATACCATTTTTATTTATTTGAGCATTTATATTGTTAATTGTTACATGATTACCGTTTAGTTTTCCTGCACAACTATGATTATTTGGTTTAATGTGAGTATGAGTTAATTCGGCTATACTTTTAATAGAAAGATATAACGAAGAGACTAAATTATGAAAATTTAAAAATGATAACAAATTAATATTACATGTAATTAAATCTAGATTTAAACCAGTTTTATTAACTACCCTTACTACTATTTTATGATTATCTACACTTGCTATTAAGGATGATTTATGGTGAAGTTTAGCTGTAGCATTTATATGATGATTAATGTTATGAACAATGATAATTTTAATATATATCCCAGCTATGTTGAAATGGTGAACTATTAGAAGAGAAAAAAATACAAAAAAATAATATATTTAGTAAAAATATTAATCTATGAATTTAAAGTTTATTATAGCAGTATGAATATTCTTTTTATGGATAATGATTTGAACTATAGGTTTTTCTTATATAGAGAATTGGTCATTAATAGATTCATTTTATTTTTCAGTAACTACCTTAACAACAGTTTGATATTGAGATATTATTCCTTCAACAGAAACATGAAGATTCTTCACCTCTATTTTTATTTTATTTTGAGTTACTTCTGTGATTTGATGAAGTATGGCTGTTATTTGAGCACAGACAATAAATCGTGGTGAAAATAAGATAAAAAAGAAAATAAAAAAGAAAATAAAAAAGAAAATAAAACCTAATAAATAGAATTTAAATGTGAAATTTTATTAATTTTACTAAAAGATATATCAAAATTTTGATATATCTTTTTTATTGTTATACTTTTGAGTATTAAAAAAACATTATACATAAATATTATTTAGAAGTTATGAAAAAAATACTAATTATTATTGCATTTTCTCTATTTTTATTATCTTGCTCTGAAGAAGAAATTATTGAGGATGCTAAGAAACAAGACTTTTTTGTAGAAACAAAATCAGTAATTGATTTTTGAGATTCTTTATATTTAAAGAAAACTTGAAAACTAACATCTAGTCAGGATATTAATTTGAGTTCCCAGGCTTCTTGAAGAATATCTAATATATATGTAAAGGAATGAGATTATGTAAAAATTTGAGATATTATTTCTAGATTGAGTGATAGTGTTGCAAATTATTGATTTGCTTTAGAAAGAGCTAAAAATACATTAAATAAGGCTAATATTAATTATGATACAAGTGAAAGTAGTCTGAATAAAAGAATTTCAGATATAGAAATAGGTTTGTCAAATTTAAAAGTTGATGAGAGCAATTCTAAGTCATCTTTAGAATTGGAAAAAATAGATAATTCTATAAAAAAAATAGCATTAGATTATGATAATTTAAAAATAGCAAATTATCAGTCAATAATTTGATTTAAGAATTCTATGTGAAAAGATCTAACAAGTTTTATAACATATATAGATGATGTAATTGATTTTTCAGATAGAATATTATGAGTTACAACAAAAAATAAGGATGAAAATGATTCATTTGAAGATTATTTGTGAGCTGAGAATAGTGCTCAATTAAAGGAATCAGAAAATTTATTATTAGCTTTAATTAATTATAGAAATAACGAATTAGCTGGTGTTAATTTTAATTTTGAGTGAAGTAGTTTATTTGATTCTAATATTTCAGTTATATCAAATGGTTATTCAAAGATAAATATTTTTTTAAAAAGTTTGGATTCTACATTTGATAATTCTATTTCTAGTTTAGGCTCATTATCTGAAGCTGATATTAGCTGATATAAAAATAGTATTAATTGACACCAATGAACGTATAATTTAAATAATGCATGATTTATTTCTCTAAAAAATTGAATTAGTAGTTTTTTGGATACATTCAGAAATACAGAGGCTTCTTTATTGAAGCAAATTGAACTATTAGAGTCAGATAAAAAAATATACGTTAAATCCCTTGATATTAGTTTAGAATTAGACCAATCTACATTAAATGAAGCTATTTCTAATAAAGATTTAACACTTAGACAATTAAGTGCAGGTATAACTGATGCGAATATTTCATATAAACAAGCATTAGATAATTATAATAAACTTATTATAAGATCTCCTATTAATGGAACTATTGGATCTATATTTTCTGATGTTTGACAGGAGGTATGACCATGAACTATACTTTTCAATATTTCAAATAATGCTAGTAATGAAATAAGTGTTGCTTTTAGTAAAAAAGAATTAGGCTTTATTAAATCATGAGATACTGCATTAATAAATTTTAATAATGAAGTTTTCACTTGATCTATTTATTCAATTTCAGGAGTAGCTGATTCCAATTTAAAGTATTTATCTAAAATAGCATTTCCAGAATGATCAAATATTATATGAGATATTGTTAATGTGGACATAGCTTTCTCGACATGAAAAAATGTATTACCTATTAATCTTATAAAAATTGATAACTCATGAAGATGAATAATTAATGTATTTTCATGATGAATAATTGAACAAAAAAATATTGAATTATGAGATATTTATAATGATCAAATTGAGGTTTTAACTAAACTAAATAATGATTTAAAAATAGTAACAAATTACGTAGATAACTTTGATGAAGAAAAATTTATATTGAAGATAAAATAATAAATATATTTTATATTGTACTATAATAGACTTTTAGCTCAAAAGTATGTTATAATAACATAGAATAAAATATTGAGCATTAACTTAGTAACAGTATGGCGGATAATAATAAAATAATAAAAAAAATTAATAAAAAAATTGAAGAATGATTTTTTGGTTTTTGGGTAAGGAAATATAAGGTATCTTTTCTTGCTATATTTTTGATTTTATTTGCTGGTATTTTTTCACTAATAACTATTCCAAAGGAATCAAGCCCAGATATAAAATTTGGTATTATAGCCGTAAATACTGTATATATTTGAGTTAATCCTGATGATATAGACTCTCTTATTACAGAAAAAATAGAAAACGAGATTAACGATATAGAGTGAATAAAGAAAATAACTTCAACATCAGCTGTTTGAATTAGTTCAACAGTGGTGGAGCTTTATAATAATGTTGATACAAGAGATGTGTTAACGGATATAAAAGATAGAGTAGATAAGGTTTCTTTACCAGAAGATGCAGAAGAACCTAGTGTAATTGAGATGTCTAGTACAAATGAGTTAATGTTCGAGGTGTTATTGTATTGACCAGCAAATAAATATACTCAGTTTGATTTAATGCAAGCATCACAACTTATAAAAAATTCTCTTGAATGATCTAACTGAATTGCATCTATTGACTTAAAATGAGTAGATATTAAATGAGGTTTAACTTCATGAAAAGGTGATTATGAAATAAAGGTATTATTAGATAAAGACAAAATAGAGTTACTTAATTTAAGCTTAAGAGACATATCTAGTACTATAAAAAGTTATAATAAAAATACTCCTATTTGAAATTATGTAATTTGAAATTTAAAATATGATTTTAGGTTTGATTGAGAATTATCTAGTATAGAGGATTTAAAAAATATAGTAATTAAATGATCTAATGGTTCATATGTTTTACTTTCTGATATTGCAGAAATAAAGAAAGAATATAAGGGTGACGATATAAAAATGCTTGGTTTTTATAATGAAAATGGTTATAGCTATACTTCTCTTGTATTTAATAAAGCTGCCTGAGTTAATGTATTTACAGTTTCTGATATTGCTAAAGAATCCTTAAATGAATTCATCTCTAAAAATCCTAATCTTAAAGACTTAGAGGTTAAATATACAAAAGATATGTCAGAGCTTATTATAGAGGATTATAACAATCTATCTAAAACAGCTGTTCAAACAATTATTCTCGTATTCTTAACAATATTGATATTTGTATGATTCAAGGAATCCTTAATTGCTTCATGACTTATTCCTCTTGCATTTTTGGTAACCTTTATAGTATTAGATGTTATTTGATTTTCACTTAATTTTCTAACTAATTTTTCACTTGTTCTAACCTTGTGAATTGCTATAGATACTGTAATAGTAATTATAGAGTGAGCTAGTGAAAAGATGAGGTTATGATATAATAAACGTTCGGCAATTTTATTAGCTGTACATGACTTCAAAGCTCCATTGATAGCTTGAACATTGACTACATTGGTTGCATTTTTACCACTTATGTTTTTACCATGAGTAATGTGAAAATTTTTAGCCTATATTCCAATTACAGTTTTCTCAACACTAGTTGCGGCATTAATATTGTCACTAACGGTTAGTTCTGCGCTATTTGTTAAATTTATGAGTGATTCTAAAGGTTATCATAAAGATGAAAAATTAGAAAATACATTTACAAAAGAGCAAAAAATATATTTAGATAATGAAAGAGAATGAAAAACTCCTCTTAGACATGATAAATCTTGATTAAGAGATAAATTACTTATTTGAATGTGACTAAAATTTTATAATCTACTTAAAAATATATTAGTTAGTAGAAAAAAAAGGATTATATTAATTTTAAGCCCTATTATTTTACTAGTTTTTACTTTTTTATACATATCTCCGCAAATAGGTTTTACATTGTTTCCAGCAGCTGATAATGCAGTTATAACTGGTACAATTGAAGCACAAGAATGAACTACTGAAGAATCACTTGAAAAATATTTACCAGAGCTAGACAATATACTTTTCAAATATCCAGAATTAAAAGTGTATTATACAAGTATAGCTTGAAATAAAATTGAAATATATGTAGAATTACTAGAAGCTAGGATAAGGCAGGATAAATGAATGAGAGATGTATTTGAAATTGAAGGATTAATGGTTAAAGATATTAAAAAATTTGAATCAGAGTGATTGTTTGTTTCATTTGAAACATTGAAAGAATGACCTCCAACATGAAAAGCTGTATGAATAAAATTAATTGCAAATAATACTAAGCAAGTAGATGAATTAAAAATAGTTGCAAATGTATTTAAAGAAAAATTAAAGACAATTGAATGAGCAAAAAATGCTTGAACCTCAGCTACTGAAACTCCATGACAATTTATTTTTGAATTTGATAGATCTAAATTATCTGAACTAGGATTAATACCAGATGATATATTATGAGAAGTTTACTTCTATACTTCTTGAGTAAAAGCATGAAGCTTTAAGTCTGAATATGAAGATAATGATATCGTATTAAAAATAAAAGAGTTTGATGAAGAATTAAGTCCTGATGATATTAATAATTTACTCGTTAATACAAAAATAGGGAAAATAAGAGTAGGAGATTTTGCTGATTATAAATTCACAAAGGCTGTATCTACAATAAGTAGAGAAAAATGAAAAATTTCTATAACTATTGATGCTGATGTAGAGTTTTGAAAATTACCTAGTGATGTACAACCAGTATTTACTAAGTTTGCAGAAGATTATATTTATCCTGAATGAATTTCATTTGTAGCATGATGAGAAAATCAAGAAAATGCTGATTTGATTTTATCTACAGTAAAATCACTTTTTATAGCATTATTTCTAATATTTTCTATTTTGGTATTTCAGTTTAATTCATTTAAGCAGCCAGTTATTGTATTATATTCTGTTGTACTTGCTTTACTTTGAGTTAACTTATGATTATATGCTACTTGAAATCCTTATTCTATGACATTTGCTATTTGATTTATAGCTCTTACATGAGTAGTTGTAAATGATGCTATTATATTAATTGACAGAATAAATAAAAATTTAGCAAAATGAATTGATGATTTACATGCTGTAATATCCGCAGGGAAGTCTAGGTTACAACCTATTATAGTAACAACTCTGACAACAGTATTTTGAGTATTACCATTAGCTCTTCAGGATGAATTTTGGGCATGACTTTGATTTACTATTGTATTCTGATTATTTGCCTGATCTACAATGACATTATTTGTAATTCCTTCACTTTATTATGAAGTGGTATTAAGGAAAAATGAAAAAAAGAAATAAAAAAAGTTCGATTAATTCGAACTTTTTTTATTTAGCTTTTAATACTTGAATACTCGGTACCACATGTTTTCATTTATGAATTCAATAAACTGTTACTAATTCATCTCATTTATTTAGTACTCACTTCTTTTTTAATATTTTTAATGCATTTTCTATATTTTCCTCATCACTTTTCTTTTTTATTATAAATGTCTTAAGTCAAAATAGAATTGTTAATTTTTTTAATATAGAATCTGTAAATGTAAATGTAAGAACTGGAATATTTGGTCTAAAAGCAGCAGCTGTTTTTGCCATAAATCATGAGTCTGTAAAAATCATTAAAGCTTTTGCATTTAAGTTTTCAGCAGTGATAACAGCATTTTTTATTAATAATTTTTTATTTTCATGTTTTCATAAGTTTTTTGTAAAATAATCATGTTTATATTTTACTTGAGTTTCTGAATACTTTAAAACATCTTTCATTGTCCTTACCGCATCAAAAGGATATTTTCAAGCAGCGGTTTCTCCAGATAACATAGTACAATCAGCTTTTTGCATGGCAGCATTAAATATGTCTGTTACTTCCGCCCTAGTAGGTATAGGATTTTCAAGCATTGATTCAAGTATTTGAGTCGCTACAATAAAATATGTTCAACTAGCCTTGCACTTATCGGCAATAATTTTTTGAATCATTGGAAGGGTTTCAAATGGCACCTCAGCTCATAAATCTCACCTAGCTATCATTATTCAATCAGATTCATCAATTATTTCATCTAAATTATCTAACGATTCTTGATTTTCTATTTTTGATATTATTTGTATATCATCAGGAGCTTTTATTCTTTTTAAATATTTTCTTAATTCTAAAATATTATCCCTATTTCTAACAAAGCTTAGTGCTATAAAATCTGTTCAATTTTTAACTGCAAATTTTATATCCTTTTTATCGCTAGCCGTTATTCATGGTAAATGAATCTTTATTCCTGGTAGGTTTACATGTCTTCTAGATCATATTGAATGTTTATTTAATGCTTTACATATTAATTCTCAAGGTTTTTTCTCTATAACTCTAGCCTTAAGTAATCATGTATCAATATCAATAATATGTCATACTTCTAAATCCGTAACTATGTACTCATAATCGCAAACTATAACCTTTCTTTTCTTCTTATTTGTTATATCTTTTTCATTAGCAAAAGTAGTGAATATGAAAATATCACCCTTTTTAAGATTAATTTTTTCATCTATTGATTTTGTCCTTATTTCTGGTCATTTAGTATCTGTTAATATACCAAGATTTGTTTTTCATTCAGTATTAAGTTTTTGAACTGATTTAATAATTTTTGAAAAATATTCATAGTTTGAATGTGAATAATTCATTCTAACTATATTTGCTCATTTTTTATATAACTTTTCTATTCATTTTTCGTCATCTACTGATGGTCATAGCGTAGTTATGATCTTTGTTTTTTTGAGTTGTTTCATAATTTTATATGGTGAAATCTAAAAATTAATAATATTTAAATCTTTAAAATAATCAAGTCAGGTTATGATATATTTGAGAAATTATTTTAACTTTAATATTTTAAGCAATATTGTTTTTCAAATATTTTCAATATGTGATATATTTA